>FUFK010051311.1_pt1 | contig 20030 bp, 20 predicted proteins | sample 1021851 | NCBI WGS metagenome assembly FUFK01 (sample SAMEA51879418, study PRJEB19060) | metagenome
CTCGTCGACACGTAAGTCCATCAGGTTTTCAAGGTCCTTCTCCACCGTTTCCCGCCAGTGCAGCTCGTGAGCGATTTTTCCCCGGGCAGCCATGGACGAGGTTGCAAGCCAATCGGTGCCTGAGCCCCAACCTGCCACACTCGGCGGGTGAAAAGGCACCATGCCCATCGACTCTAGGCGGCTCCAGTCAAGGGAAATTTCATGACTGCTTAAGCCTGTGTGCTTGAGGATAGAGACGACGTAATCGACGGGATCTTTCACCAACGCCCACCTCGATTCAATCGACCAGAATTCATCGTGGAGCAACACTGATCGAACCAGGGCGGAGATTTCCATGCCGCTGTCTGAGAATGCGGAGGAGACGTCTTCGACGAATCCGGAGGAGGGATCCGGGTTGCAAAAGTACTTACATATCAACTCTGCAAGTCGGAACGAAGTTGCGTCGCGTTTGGCCCCGAGGATTAACTCCTCGATTGCATCTCTCTCAGAGGGGTTCTGTGCAATTCCGTTCCAATTCGCATTGATACCGAACAAAAATTTCCTGCCGTGGTCGTGCGCCTCCGGTTCGTAGACGTAAGTCTCCTTCATTTGTGCAAAGTCAGAATATTTTTTTGGATCATCACCATTCGTTACGTTTGTTAAATGACCAGTCCACGCACGGGTCATAGCTACCACGTCGCTCTCGGAGAAGTGACCAATCCCACACGTGTACAGTTCCATCAATTCTCGGCTGAAATTTTCTTGCGGTGTCTCTACTTTGTTGGAACGGTTATCGAGCATCACGAGCATTGCGGGGTGAACTGCAGTTTCGCGAGTGAGTGAGTCAAAGTTAGCCATAGCAAGCCGACGGAACATGCGGATCTGATCCCACATGGCCACTTTGTCGCTCACTTCGACGATGTCGCAGGCGAAGTGATCGTGCCAAAAAAATGCGAGGCGTTCATAGATAGGTAAGTGGTCTGCTCTAGTGGGGCAAATCCTCGGTGCTTTGACCGGATTAGGAAGCGTCGACATCCGGTCAATCCACCAAAGGATCATTTCGTCGGCAACGTTCATGAATTCGTCAGTATTGAGAACCCATTCCGGCTGTCCGACGTCTGGTCCTTCTGGAACAACGTCGCCTTCTGAGAACCCGAGCACAATGTCGACGCATTCTCGACGGGTCTTTCCGGCAAGTCCCCCAATTTCTTGTGCCGACCCTCCGTAACCGACCCGACGTAAGAGATGAGCAGCATCGGGAGCTGTTACCTCGGTATCCGATGACATAAAAAGACATTAACCACCTGTCTTTCCGGCACCGAGATTCGTTGAGACGAACTGATGGGAGGACTCCCGAGTGAGGCGCTATCAAATTTCAGGAACTGTCAGTTGGTGATCAGACTTGAGGCTTGAAATTTCTGTTTCAAGATTTCCGTTTACGTTTTGCGAGGACTTTTGTGCGATCAACGAACACCGGGAGAGCTGATCGATTTCGACGATGATGGCGAGACCCCCTAACCGCTCACACTCGAAGGTGGGGCAGCATCAAAAGTCTGCGAGAAGATCATCGAGCGCTGCGAGTTCTTCGTCGATCGCGTCGAGTTCTGCGACTATGTTGTCTACTTCGGCGACTGCTTGTTCTTCCGTTTCTAGCGGGATGATGTCTTGAAGGGGTGTTTCAATCTCGTTGAATCCGCTGGTGGGTTCCAAAACTTCTGATGAGTTGTCGCTGTGGTCGTCGACGCCTTCTAATTCTGCCAAAACGGTGTCTTGAGCTTCAGGGGTTGTTTCCGGTGCAAGTTGCGTTTTGGATGTGTCGCTGGCGTTGTTGCAGCCGACGGCAATGAGGGCTACGAGACCGGCGGTGAGAGCAGTCGAGAGTTTCTTCATGATGTCACCTCAGCTGTTGCGATGTCCTTCGCCAGCCTGTCTGAGACTGATCCCTCGGTCTTTGGTCATCTGCTTCTGGTTCTCGCGTGTCCTCGATGAGATCTTCCAGGATGCTAGAGAAACGGCCGATTTCTTCCCGTTCAGCGTTAATGAGATCTCTGATTGCTCGGAGGTCTTCACGAGTTTCAGCTGTCTGTACTTGAGTTGCGATTCTGTAGAGGGATGCTTGCAGAGTTCTCACTGCTGCGAGCGTTTCGTCGGTGGCGTTAACGCTTGCGTATTTGTCAAGTCTGTTGTTGATGCTTTCGATGAGGTTCGCAACTTGTGTTTTTGCCTCTTCAATACGGTCGTTGCGTTCTTGTTCGACTACTTTGCGGCGACTTTCACCGTCTTCTGCCGCTTCGAATCGTGCCTGGAATTCTTGGGCACGTGCCTCGAATCGTTCCTTTTTGTCACCGCCGAACTTTTTGGCTTTGGCCTGCATAACTTCGACCACTCGTCGGAAACCAACGGTGCGCTCCTCTGAGTGCTCATCCTCGTCGTCCGATTCGAGGTAGTTGTGGAATCGCTTGCCAAGCGCCCGGATGTCATCACCGAGAGCTTCGAGTTGACGTGAGGTGAGGTCTGCATTGTTGGCATGCTCGACAAGCGCTGCGAGTAGCGCGCGCGTCTCGGCGATCAGGTCGGTGTCAACGAATGCTCCTGCGGCATCGATAGCGCTGGTGGCTTTTGCGATTGCTTCTCGAAGGTCTTCGCGGCGTTCTGCGATCTCATCTCCTTCATCTGCGTCATCGTCGGAGTCGTTGCTTGATGCTTCAAAGCGGTCTTTGAGGTCATCGACTAGGTCTTCTACGGCGTCTTCAAATCGTTCTGCGTTGCCTTGGTTGCCCGCATCAAGCTGGGCGAGCTCTGTCTGCTTGAGTGCCTCAATTTCTGTCTTTACGGCTTCGATTGCGCCTGAGGGGACACCCTCTGAGGCGAGTTCGCGCAGGTCCTCGTGGGCATCTTCTACTGTTTCATAGATTTCATCGTGGAGGGTTTCTGAAGCGTGGATGGTGCCAGCTGCGATGGTCGCAGCTGGGATGGTCATCGCTGTCAGAGTGATGATGGAAATGATTTTCTTGTTACGCATGCCCCTGTAATCGGCGATGGGTCAAGATTTGTTACACCGTAACGCGAGAATGGACATCGACATGCTTGAGCAAGGGAATACAGATCGACACCAAGAGGGATCTGAAGTGCGGCCGCTAATTACGCTCGATGATCCACTCCGGGTGAACAACGATCTGTAGACAAGCGTTGCGCCAGCCTTTAGGAAGCTCTCTTTTCTACCGCTAAACCTCTTTCGAAAATACCAATGATGCTCTGGACGATTGGTCAGCAAATCACTCGAAGGGTTAGAAACTGAAGGTGATCGATCGAATTGAGTTAAACAAAATTCAGGCTCTTGGGAGAATAGGCGTTCTTCCTGAGGAGAAAAGTAGAGCGCAACCCTTTGAGGTAGATCTGGCTATCGAGACGGATCTCTCTGTGGCTGGTGCATCTGATGATCTCAACGACACCATAAATTATGGTGAGGTTACGGAATTGGTTGCAGGCATTATCCGGAATGAATCACACCAGTTACTCGAAAAAGTAGCCACAAGAATCGCTTCAGAGGTGCTCGCAATCCCTTCTGTCACTGGTGTTCAAATTACCGTCAGGAAGATGCGTCCACCTCTTCCAGAATTCTTGGGATCCTCAGCAGTGAACATTTACCGTTCGAAATAGATGTAACAGATCCTGCCGGGTTCTGCAACGAGGGTTCTGTCGTTGTGATGCGCCGTCCGGCGTCGATCGCTACGTTTGAGTCGTCAGCGGAGGCACTGGACTTTATTGCCAACTATCCTCCCGGTGGCCTTCGCAACTGGGTTGTTGAACGAATCTGAGTTTTCACTCTTCGTCCATTAACACTGCCGGGGTTTACCTGGGGTCAATCAAGGCCAGAGGCGTTACCATCCCAAGCCCGAACTTTTCGTTCGACACCGCACACAGTGCATTCCCAAATACGGGGTTTATCGAATCTGCTCCCCGTCTCCCGGAATCAGTGAAGGCGTCGGCGACCTCACAATGTTGGCAAACACCAAAAAGGGACCTCCTGTCTCTTCAGTCGCACGCTCACCCACGCAAAAGCGCCGACAACCCAGCCGATAGGGATAAGACCCTCATAGGTGAGGGTTTTGCCAGCAAAAAAGCCAAAGGGAGCAGCGGCGCCACGGAGGGCCGCAATGCCCACTACAACGCCTAAGAGCAGCGCAGCGGATCCGAAAATGGCCTCTTTTCTACCCATAAATCAAAAATAGCCAAACTCAAACAAGCTCTCTGTCGAATTTCGGGAGGCCGCCATACGAAATTTCGGGAGGACCCCCGAGTGGAGCTGAGGGGAATCGAACCCCTGACCTCAACAGTGCGATTGTTGCGCTCTACCAACTGAGCTACAGCCCCGGAGGCAGTGAGTGTATCGGCGCGTCAGTTCAGCGACGCAGCCAATCGTCACCCTGCGCAGCCGGTCCCCACGAGGTTGGGCGCTGCCGCATCGAGACGAGGAAGTACACGTAACCACACAACGACAGGAACGACATTGCGAAGAGGTACAACATTGCAACCTCTTTCGTAGTGGCTGCGAGAAACAGTAGGCAGACCGTCGTCACCAACAGACCCACAAACACATTCGCTCGACGTCGACGCTGAACCCCAGCTGCCGACATCGGTTGCCGAGACGCCTGCACGCCCTCAAGAGATGGCGAACCGTGAACCTTCGGACGGCGAGCCGCTGCGGCATCTCGCCGGTTCTGCGCTGCGGCCTGCGAACCAGCAAGCGGGCGGGCGGCTGAACGCATCGACGTCGCAGTACGACTTGGAACCGAGCCTTGCAAGCGGGCGAGTTGGCGGTTGAAGTCAGTCACTGACGAATTAGGGCGGTTCTCAAAGCGCGACCGAAGTAACGGTGGCAACAGCACGGCAGCCCAGGCTGCGGCGACAATGAGAAGTACGAGTTCACCCATGAGTTGAGACTTTTAGGCCATGACTAGATGACCGAGTGTTACAAATATACGACAATTATGACAAGAACAGCAACGCGTGTTGGGGATCAAGTGTCGGGCCTCACTCCGATCGGAGAAAGTCTCCTGAGCGGCCACCCGACTTCTCGATGAGCATGACATCGCTAATCACCATCGCCCGATCAAGAGCCTTACACATGTCATAAATCGTGAGCGCAGCAGCCGTGCATGCATGGAGCGCTTCCATCTCCACCCCGGTCGGTCCCGTGGTCTCCACCACGGCCTCAATCACCACCGAAGATTCTTCAATGGTGAGATCGACAGCTACCTTGCTCAAGAGCAAGGGGTGGCAGAGCGGAATGATGTCGGCAGTGCGCTTCGCTGCCTGAATACCAGCGATCCGAGCGACAGCGAGCACGTCACCCTTTTTCACATCTCCGTCAGAGATCGCAGCAGCCGTTGTTGCGTCCATTGCAACCACAGAACGTGCGACCGCCCGGCGCCGAGTCGCATCTTTGCCGCCCACGTCAACCATATGAGCGGCACCAGACTCGTCAAGGTGGGTAAAACCAACGTCATTCATTTTGCCTCCACAGCCAACCCGCTCTTAACCGCCGATTTGACTCATCGTTCGCGCCGGCCGGGTAAATGTCACTTGGTTGATCTGGTGACCTGCCCACTTTGTCGCAACTGCAGAAATGATCTTGTCTGCGATCTCGTCATCGGTGGCACCACCTCGCAACAGTGACCGAAGATCAAACTCATCGGTCGCAAACAAACACGTCCTGAGCTGCCCCTCTGCCGTTAAGCGCACGCGATCACAGTCACCGCAGAATGGCTTGGTCACCGATGGGATAACCCCAACCGTGCCAAGCCCATCGACGTAACGCCAGCGGTCAGCGGGAGCCGCCCCGCGGGCCGCAACAGGTTCAAGAGGGAACTCAGCATTGATCGCCTCAACAATTTCGTCTTGACCAACAACCTTGTCGTTACCCCACTCACCTGATGCATCGAGCGGCATGAACTCAATAAATCTGACCTCAACACCACGCTCTCGACCAAAACGGGCCAGATCGACGATCTCATCATCGTTCACACCACGCTCGATGACCGCGTTGACCTTCACCGGGTCAAAACCTGCATCACGAGCGGCATCAATGCCGGCGAGTACCCGATCAAGTTCATCTCGCCGTGTCATCTGTTCAAAGCGTGAGCGATCGAGCGTGTCAAGACTGATATTAAGACGCAGCAACCCCGCTGCCTTCAAGTCTCCTGCAAGAGCCGTCAGTCGCGAAGCATTCGTCGTCATCGCAAGGTCAACGTCAAGGTGCGACAACTTTTCAACAAGCGTGACAATCCCAGCCCGCACAGTCGGCTCTCCACCCGTGAGGCGGATTCCCTCCACCCCAAAACGCTGAACAAACAACGCCGAGATCCGCTCGATTTCTTCAAAACTGAGTACATCGTCACGATGGAGCCACTCCATACCTTCTTCGGGCATGCAATACGTGCAGCGGAAGTTACAACGATCAGTCACCGAGATACGAAGATCTCGGATCACCCGCCCAAACGGGTCGACAAGATCGCGCTGCACTGCGTTCATGACTTCAGGATAGAAGGAGAAGCACAGCGACTTCTCCCCCGACGGGAACCCCATCACCATCGGGAACGACGGCAATCGCCGTCGCCGACGACGTTGCGGCAAGTTGATGGCTGCCCTGAGCCCGAACAGGCACCACATGGCAACGCCCATCGTCAGCAAATTCAGCTTGCACCCGCAACAAATGCGTCTTGCCGTCTAGTCGCCGCTCAAGGGCAACATCGGCAATCCCGACGACGCTCGGGCGAGCTAGTCGAGGCGAACCCATCATCTGTTTCAGCGCCGGACGTGTCAACATCTCAAAACTCACGAACGAGCTGACCGGGTTACCCGGAAGACCGAACACAGGCGTGCCATCGAGTAGCCCGAAGGCAAACGGCTTCGCCGGCTTGATTGCCACCTGCATCCAGCGCATATCAGCGATACGGCCGAGCACCGCTTTCACGACGTCATAATCTCCCATCGACACACCACCACTTGATACAACAACGTCATAGTCAGCAGCAGCCGACCGCAACACCTGCTCAAGTTCGGCCTCATCATCTCGAACGGTTCCGAGATCGATCACCTCGCACCCTGCTTCGCGCAACGCAACCGCAAGCATCCGACGATTGCTCTCACGGATCTCTCCCGGCGCAAGAGGACGACCATCATCGACGAGTTCGTCGCCGGTCGATAGCACGGCGGCTCTCACCTTCGGATACACCGACACGGTGAGCGCATTGACCATCGCCAGCACTCCCAACACCGGAGGAGTGATGAACGTTCCTGCAGGCAACACGATTTCACCAGGGCGCACATCATCGCCCGCAGGGCGCACGGCGTCTCCGGGCTTCACGCTTGACGACAATCGAACGACATCGTCGCCGACCATTTCAGAGTCTTCCACCATGACAACGGCGTCGGCCCCAGCCGGAATGGGTGCCCCCGTCATAATCCTGATCGCTTCACCACGAGCCAAGACTCGATCGGTCGCCGCGCCTGCAGCGACTTCAGCGACGACCTTCAGGTCAACGGGCTGATCATTCGCCGCCGCGACATCGGCCGCAATGACGGCATACCCGTCGACGGCAGTGTTATCGAATGGTGGCACCAACTCGCTCGCAACAACGTCGGCGGCAAGCACCAGCCCCGCGGTTTCTTCAAATGGCAATTCAATTGGTGGGCGCGCCGGACAGCGCTCAAGAACGAACGATTGGGCTTCTGGCAACGGGATCACAACTCTGACGGTACCGCGAGTCGGCTGGCCTCGCGCACGGCAGACTGAAAAGGTGAGCGCATTCACCCCGTTTCCTGCCGATGGATTCACGGCCCGATGGGATACGTGGGATGGCACTCATCACGAGGAACTCACGCTCCGCTGGGAAAACGAAGCATGGACTGCCTTGGGGATGGTTAGTCGAGAACAGATTCAATATGTCGTTCGCCTCTCACCGATGTGGGAAATCCGACAATTTCTTCTCTTCCGCGATCTTGATGAACCCGATCTTTGGCTTGGCACCGACGGCCAAGGGCGCTGGGGTGAAATGAACGGAGCGCATCGCCCAGAACTCGATGGATGCACCGACCTCGCACTCAGATGCACGCCGTTCGATCATCTCGTGCCCGCTCGCCGAAATCAGCTGGCTGTCGATGGAGCAGCAATAATTCAGGCCATTGAGGTCGATGTTGAAACTCTGGGACTCACCGTCGGGTTTCGGCACTATCACCGCCGGAGCGATACGACATTTCACGTCGAACACCTTGGGGAGATCACCGAGTTTTCTGTCGATACCTACGGCCTCCCGCTCGATATCGAAGGAGCATTCCGCCGGAGATGACCGGCATCACGAGCGATGTTGTTCAACCATGCTGCGAAGGTCGCCGTCCAACCCTTCGACCCCGCCGCCGAGTAACGCCATTTCCACTGCAGCGGTGAGAAAACCTGCTGGAGTTCCTGTATCCCAACGGTTCACCATGGTTTTGACCCCATGCAATGGTGAACGCTGAGCCTGAGCGCGGATCGCATCAGTGAGTTGAAGTTCGCCACCAGCCCCGGGGGTGAGTTGGGCGATCTCTTCGAAAATGTCAACCGTCAAGACGTATCGGCCAATGATGATCAACGAGCTTGGCGCATCGTGAATCGCCGGCTTCTCAACGAGATCGCCAATTTCCACGACTCCATCAACCATCTCTGCTTCGGGTGCAACGACCCCATAAGCAGAGACTTCCGAGCGGTCAATCTCCATTAACCCAACAACGCTGCCTGAAGTCGTTGTGCAGACATCGATCATCCTCTCGAGGAATTGCGACCCGCCCATGATCTCGTCAGGGAGCGACACGACAAATGCGTCACCATCAACAACACTGGAAGCACACCCCACGGCGTGTCCGAGACCCTTGGGGTCTTCTTGGTGAACAATGCTCACCCTCCAGTCTCGCCCGATCGATGCGAGACGATCCGCCATGGCATCGTTACCCTTTGAACGCAACATGCGTTCGAGATCTGGACGGGCGGCGAAATACTGCTCAAGCGCGGGCTTTGCGCTACTACCGACGATGACGACGTGATCGATTCCTGCGCCAAGAGCCTCATCGATCACCAACTGAATCGCAGGGGTGTCTCCGATCGGCATAAGTTCTTTTGGTACCGCCTTCGTTGCCGGAAGAAACCGCGTGCCAAGCCCGGCCGCTGGGATGACGAGAGTTCGTACCTCCACGTGTCCGACGATATCCTGCGAACTGCCATGCCAACTTACGTCTACAAATTCGTTGAGACCGGAGAGACCATTGAGGTGCAGCAGTCGTTTAGCGATGATGCACTTACCGAATATGCACACCCCGATTCAGGCGAGGTACTTGCGGTAAAGAAAGTCTTTCAGCCGGTTGGTGTGACGTTTAAGGGCGGCGGCTTTTACAAGAATGACAGCCGGGGTGGATCATCAAGTAAGTCAACCCCCTCGACATCGAGCACTCCGAGCTCGTCAACTTCATCTGATTCGTCTGCGTCATCTGACACCTCATCATCGTCGACCTCAACAAGTTCGTCGACGACGTCGTCAACAAGCGATTGACCTGAGATCGTGCTCGAATCATGGCGAGCCCCCGACACTCTCCCACTTCCTCTTACCCGCGTGCAGTACGCCTGCGCATAGCACTCATCAATCGAGCTTCACAGGTACGACGGTGGCGAGCCTGACTCCCGCTCATCGTTGATGTCGCCACCGTGCTCACCGCATTCACTCTGTTCGCACTGTTGATGGCGGATCGTCGGCGCCTCATGCAAGAACTTGGGTGCGCTACCGGAAAATCGCCGCAAAAGAACTCGACGGCTACATTTCGCGGCTAGAGGTACGCCACAACGAGCACAACCACACCGAGAATGACTCGGTAGACGACGAACGGCGTGAATGAGCGAGTCTGCACGAACCGCAGCAACCCTGCCACCGCAAACCAACCTGAAAGAAGCGACATCACACCGCCGGCCACCATCGCTCCCGCCAAACCATCTGGAACACCATTTGACACCAGTTGCGCCATCTCAAACACGAACGCCCCGAAGATCACCGGAATGCCCATCACGAACGAAAAGCGAACAGCTGCCTCACGCTCAAGCCCAAGCAATCTGCCTGCCGAAATCGTGATCCCTGAACGCGAGGTTCCGGGGTTCAGAGCAAGCACCTGAGCACACCCGATCATGGTTGCGTCGCGAAACGTCAACGACTGCAATTGTCGTTTCTGCGCTGCCCGGTCAGCTACCAACAGCAAGAGCCCAAATCCAATCAATGACCAACCGATAACTTTCGGAGTTCCCAAACGCTCATCGATCCACGAGTTCAGGACCAGGCCGACAACTGAAACCGGTATCGCCGACCCTACGAACAACCATGCCAGCCGCCCCTCGGGCGATGCTGTTGACCGATTCCTTGCTGCACGAAGACCGTCGACAACATAGCGGCGAAGATCGTGACGAAAATGCACAACCACTGCGAGCAACGTTCCGAAATGCAACGCAACGTCAAACGCTTGAGCAGCTGAACCTTCAGGGCGACTCCACCCAAATGCTCGAGGAACAAGTTCGAGGTGCCCGCTCGACGAGATCGGCAAGAACTCTGTTAAGCCCTGCACGAGGCCAAGTACGAGCGCATGGAACATGTCCAATGGCTATGAACTTCCTGACACCATCACGTCACGAATGACAAGCGACGGCGCCGATGCGCGCATCGGCAACCATTCGAGATCAGCGCCAACCTCAACGATGTCGTTGAGAAGACGTTGAATCGTGCTCGCGATCGTGAATTCTCGAACCGGTTCGGCAATCGCCCCGTTCCGGATCGACATTCCGGTAGCTCCAACAGAAAAATCGCCACTCACGGTGTTCACGCCCGAATGCAAACCGCTCACACCCTCGATAAGTACTCCATCATCAATCGATTCGATGAGATCTGCCTGCACCTGGTCACCTGGAACCAGCTGCAATGCATGGCAACCAGCTGAGGGCGACCCTGCGTATCCGCCTCGCAACGCGTTTCCTGTTGTGCCTTCACCCGCCCGTCGGGCCGAATAGCTTGAATGCACAAATCCGCGCAGCTCACCCCCATCGATCAATACATTGCGTCGGGCCGCAAGACCCTCGCCATCAAGATCGGTTGCGGTGTAGGCCCGTCGGTCGGTTGGATCATCAACCAAGGTGAATGTGGGAGCTGCAATCGATTCCCCTACTCGATCAGCGAAAAGGCTGCGCCCTCGCACCACCGCGTCTCCGCTCAACGTTGAACCGATGATGCCCAGAAGTTGAGAGGCAACAAACGGGTCAAGCACAACCGTTGTCGAGCGCGACGCCGGCTTCGATGCACCCAGCAGGCGGGTGGCCCGGTCGACCCCATCACGAGCTGCGCGTTCAACATCGAATTCTCCCGGATGCGCCCCGACTGCAAAGCCGAAACCCGTTCTCGTGCCATCGGTGTCATCGGCCAGCGTCGACACACTGAGGTAACACGAGTTTGATCGGCCGTAGCGGCGAATACCCGTCGTCGTCACCACGAGACCCTCGCCACCACCGTCAACAAAATTAGTGTCATCGACACGAATTCGCGAATCGCGATCAAGTGTCATCTGTTCGAGCTTCTTCGCAAGTTCGATCTTGTCGGCGGTTGGATAACTCTCAAGTTCGTCGCTCCAAAGCTCCTGTTCGGTCAAGTCGACGCCGTCAGGTTCAGCAAGGGCCGCCCACTCATCTACCGAACTAAAACTCACATTTTCTCGAGCCTCAGCCAGCACCTGTGATGCGATCTCAGCATCGAGAGTTCCGGCGTGTGCGAACCCTGTACGGCCATTGTTGATCACTCTGACTCCAATTCCTGATGACATCGCTGACACAAAGTGCTCAACATCGCCGTTGTGAACGCGCACTTCAGTGCTCGAACCTCTCGAGATATAGACCTCGATCTGCTCGCTCGGGTTTGCTGTGTCGATTAATGAATCGGCAAGCGCAAACAGTTCGGAATTGCTATCAGACTCACTCACGCAGCCGTCCCGCCGATCGTCATCGATGACACACGAAGGGTCGGCTGACCCGTACCGACCGGGACTCCTTGGCCGTCCTTACCACAGGTACCAGGACCACCCATTGAGAAGTCTGTGCCCAGCATGTCGATATCGCTGAGAACTTGAGGCCCATTACCAATGAGATTTCCTTCACGCAGAGGCTCAGTGATCTGGCCGTTCTCAATGAGATACGCATCACGCATTCCGAACACGAAATCACCAGAGGCAGTATTCACACTGCCGCCGCCAAGTTTGGCGACATAGACACCGTGCTCGGTAGACGAAATGATGTCACCGGGATCATCCTCTCCGGCGAGCACAAACGTGTTCGTCATGCGCACCATCGGGAGGCTTGCGTAATCCTGGCGGCGGCCGTTACCCGACGGTGACCTCTGCTCATCTCGCGCCCGAATGTGATCCCACATGTAATCGACGAGCACACCATCTTCGATGAGCACATTTCGACGGGTTGGCTGACCCTCATCATCAAAAGATCTCGTACCCCACTCGCCATCAACGGTGCCGTCGTCGACGAGCGTCACCAGCGGCGACGCAACAAGTTCGCCCACTCGACCCGCATACACACTCGCACCCTTCGCAATGTGGTCGGCCTCTAACCCATGGCCACAGGCCTCATGGAACAGCACTCCGCCAGTACCCTGCGCGATCACCACCGGTAACTGCCCGGAAGGAGCAGGTCGAGCATGAAGTTTCCGAACCGCTTGTTCTGCGGCCTCGGTTGCGAGATCAGCGAGCGAATAACGATCGAAGACCTCCCAACCACCGGTGAAGCCAAGCGACTCGGCGCCTGTCTGCATACCGAGGTCGCCGTCTGCGACGACGCTCACTCGAAACAGCACTCGGGTGACCTCATCAGTAACGAAGACGCCATCAGAATTCGCAATCAGCACTGAACGGTAACTGTCACTGAGACCTGCACTCACCTGAGTAACTGCACCATTGATGCTGCGCGCAATCTCATCGACTTCGGTCAACATCTCAACCCGACGTGCCTTTGGCACCGCCTGCGGGTCGACCTCGACCTTCGTGCCTGCGCCTGAGCTCTTTTCGTCAAGTGCAACAATGACAGAGCCGCCATCGGCTGAACCGGCTGCATCAGCAGCTGCCCGAGCAGCAGCAAGCAGACTCCTCTCGCTGAGATCTGAAGTATGGGCGTATCCAGTCGTCACCCCGTTCACCACACGGATCCCGGCTCCACGGTCACGACCTGATGACACTCCATCAACTCGTCCATCATCAAATGCAACTCCCGTATTGCGACGGTCCTCGGCATACACCTCGGCAAATCCCGCACCGTGGCAGCGGGCCTCGTTCAACACTCGGTCGAGAACATCACTTTCAATCATTTTTACATGCTACGAGACAGGGATGTGGCGTGTCGCTCGCACCTACATCTCCGAACGAAGTGCGAGCACCCGGCGACATCGGGACAGTAGGCGAGGTAGCGTTTCATTCACCATGTTATTGGAATCCCTCAACGGCCCAGACGACTTGAAACGTCTGCCCGCGGCACAGCTACCTGAACTCGCCTATGAACTACGCGAAGTCATTGTCGACGCCGTCGCCAGCAACGGCGGCCACCTCGGGTCAAACCTGGGCGCTGTCGAACTCTCAATTGCGCTACACCGAGTTTTTGAGTCACCAACCGATGCCATTTTGTGGGATACCGGGCACCAGGCATACGTGCACAAACTGCTCACCGGCCGACAGGCGCAATTCGATGAACTCCGCAGAGCCGACGGCCTCTCGGGATACCCCTCCCGAGAAGAGAGCCGCCACGACTTCGTCGAGAACAGCCACGCCTCAACCATTCTCAGTTACGCCTACGGCCTCGCCGTCGGTCGAGACGCAGGCACCACCGACCATCGTCACATCGTCGCAGTTATTGGTGACGGTGCGATGACCGGCGGAATGTCATTTGAAGCGCTGAATAACCTCGGACACTCAAAACGGCGCGTCATCATCGTGCTGAATGACAATGGCCGCAGCTATGCACCGACCGTATCAAACCTATGGGCGAACGCCCAACAAGAAGACGAACATTTAAGCCACCCAAGTTTTACCGATCGCATCACCTCGTCACTATCGAGCGCGCTCACCGACATTCGCATGAATCCGGTGTACGTACGCCGTCAGCGAAGGATTGAGCGCTTCCTCCACGAACTCCCCGGCATCGGCACCCAAGCTGAGCGAGCTCTCGATGCCTTTAAAGCTGGTGTGCGCGAATTTCTTCAGCCGCCATCATTCTTTGAAGCCCTCGGCGTCCGATACACCGGACCAATCGATGGCCATGACATCGAGGCTCTCGAAGGTGCACTCCGCCAAGCCGAAGAACTCAGCGAAGAAGGACCAATCGTCGTCCACGTGCTCACCCAAAAGGGACGTGGCTACGCCCCCGCTGAATCAGACGACGAAAAGCACCTGCACGATGCCCCTGTCTTCGATCTCCTGTCAGGGCCTCCTCCAAGTGGCGTTACCGGTTACACCGAGGCGTTCTCCCGCACGATGCTAAACATTGCCGAGCGCGACGACCGCATCGTCGGTATTACCGCAGCGATGGCAGGCCCGACCGGTCTCATCCCGATGCAGGAGCGATTCCCGGGCCGGGTCTTCGATGTTGGCATCGCCGAGCAACATGCGGTCACCGGTGCAGCCGGCATGGCGATGGCTGGTCTACGACCAGTCGTTGCTGTTTACTCAACATTCTTATCTCGGGCGTGGGATCAAGTCGTCTACGACGTTGCCCTCCACCGTTTGCCGGTGGTGTTCTGCCTCGACCGAGCAGGAATCACCGGCCCCGATGGTGCGAGCCATCACGGCGTCTATGACCTCGCCCTGCTCTCGAAGGTGCCTGGCATGCGTGTGCTTGCGCCATCGAATGCAGATGAACTCGAACAAATGCTGTCCGATGCGGTCGATCTCGCCGATGAGGGCCCCATCGTGATCCGCTATCCACGCGGCGGTGCACCACGAGCGACTGATGGGGTCGGTAGTGGTCTCAGTGCTCGAAAAGTTGTGACTCCAACCGAGCCGGCACCAGTGGTGATCTGCGCAGTAGGTCGCATGGTTGCAACCGCTGAAATCGTCGCTGGCAAACTTGCCGCCGACGGCATCGAATGCTCGGTCTGGGATGTTCGCTCCTGTGTGCCTCTCGATCCCGACATGCTCGACGATGCAGCAGAGCACCAACTTGTTGTCACGATTGAAGATGGCATCGTCGAAGGCGGTATCGGCGCGATACTCACCCGATCGGTTAGCGAACGCCACTCCGCATCACTAGGCACCCGTCCGCAGTGCATCAATCTTGGCCTGCCAACGGTGTTCATTCCCCACGGCTCCCCTGACGAACTCTTCACCAAGTTCGACCTCGACGCCGAAAAGGTCGTCACCCGCATTCGCTCCGCCCTCGGCTGAGAGCACCTTCTCCAGCATAGGATCGAACCATGAGTTCATCTGCTGAGTGGAGAAGCCGCTACACCCGTCTCGAGTTCACCGATCATGACAACGGCGTCGCGCTTGTCACGTTGAACAACCCGGGGAAACTGAACGCAACCGACGAGGTCATGCACGCCGAACTCGCAACGGTGTTCATAGACCTCGATCGCGACCCTGACGTTCGGGTGGTGGTTGTTACCGGTGAGGGCAATGCCTTCTCCGCAGGTGGTGACCTCGATTGGATCACCAAGCAGGTCGGCAACTACCCACAGACGATGACGGTGATGAAAGAGGCTGGCGATATCGTTCGAACGCTGATTGAATGCGATACCCCCGTTGTGTCGGCGATCAATGGGGTGGCGGTCGGAGCTGGGCTCGCAGTTGCATTGATGGCCGACATAAGCATCATTGACCGGGCAGCGAAGTTCACTGACGGCCATATCCGTCTTGGAGTTGCCGCCGGCGACCATGCGGTTGCGATCTGGCCGCTGCTTTGTGGCATGGCGAAGGCGAAGTACTACCTGATGACCGCCGACTTCATCGATGGTGCTGAGGCAGAGCGCATCGGGCTCGTATCAAAAGCAGTCGACGGCGATGATGTTCTTCCCGAGGCGATGCGCATCGCTCAGACGCTTGCAACTGGCCCAAATGATGCCATCAAGTTCACAAAACGAGCGCTCAACCACTGGCTGCGTCAGGCGCTTCCAGCATTCGAGGCTTCACTTGCGTACGAAATGTTGAACTTTCTCGGTGGTGATGCAGCAGAGGGTCTCGCTGCTCTGCGCGATCGGCGCTCTCCCGAATTTGGGTGACGGCGTGTCGACATCTGCTTCCGCGTTCGGCGATGACCTATCGCTCGCCCTTGAACTCGCCGATCTCTGCGATGCCGTCACATTGCCGGCCTTTGAGAATCGTTTGTTCAAGGTTGAATATAAATCAGATCGTTCGGAGGTAACCGAAGCCGACCGAGAAGCCGAACGACAACTCTCAGGACGCCTGCTCGCCGCTCGACCCGACCACGGCCTCTTCGGCGAGGAACATGGTGTCACGGGCAATGAGTTGTCACCGTGGCAATGGATCGTTGACCCGATCGACGGTACCTCTGGATTCACGCGAGGTATCCCCATCTGGGCGACCCTTATCGCCCTTCATCATGCCGATGACGGACTCTGTGTTTCCGTCGTCTCCGCTCCCGCTCTCGGTCGCCGTTGGTGGGCGACCAAAGGTGGCGGCGCCTGGGCCGACGGCCGCCTGTGCGCCGTTTCAGGCGTCGACAACATTGATGATGCACAAGTGAACGTGACATTGAACGATGGCTGGCGCGAACTCGGTCATGCGGAAGCGCTCATTGATCTCACAATGACCGCTCGTCGCTCACGAGGGGTTGGCGATTTCTGGCAGCACTGTCTCGTCGCTGAAGGTGCAATGGATATCGCGATTGACGCTGTCGGTGTCCAGCCCTATGACCTGGCCGCAGTTCGACTTCTTGTCGAGGAAGCGGGCGGCTCGTTCACGAATCACCTCGGCGAACCGAGCCATGCCGGCCCAACTGCGATTAGCAGTAATGGAGTGCTCCACTCTCAAGTGCTGGAGCGCCTGTAACCGCCGGTACCGTACGACCGGTGAGCGAAAACTCTTCACACGATCAGGCCACCCGAGCAATCTCGAGTGGTCGCAGCGCGAACGATCGCGGGCTGTCGGTGCCGATCTGGGCGACCGCCGTGTGGGAATCAGATTCTGCTGAGCACGCCTATGACATGGCCCACTCAGTGGGGCCCGACGAGTTTTATTCGCGTCATGGCAACCCGACGGTGTCGGCGTTCGCCGATGCTGTTGCCGACATCGAAGGTGCCGAAGGGGCACTTGCATTCGCCTCTGGCATGGGCGCTCTTGCGAGTGTTGTCTTCGCCTTGTGTTCGACCGGCAGTCATATTGTTGCCACCACCCAGATCTATGGAACCACCGCCACGTTCCTCAACGGCCCTGTCGCCCGAATGGGTATCGAGACAACATGGGTAAACGGCAGCGAACCTGGAGCGATGGCCGCTGCAGTGATTCCTGGTCGCACGATGCTCGTCATCGCAGAAACCCCGTCAAACCCCACGCTCGACATCGTTGACCTCGATGAACTCGGCGCCATCAAGGCGCCCTTCACCATGGTGGACTCAACCCTTGCGACACCTTTCGGCCAACAACCGATTCGACATGGGGTTGATCTCGTGTTGCATTCTGCAACGAAAGGAATCGCTGGTCACAACGACGCAACGCTCGGTGTGGTGTCCGGTGAACAAGAACTCCTCGACGACATCTGGCGTTACAGCATTTTGCACGGCGCATCGGCATCACCATTTGATGCCATGCTTTCGCTACGCGGTGTTCGCACGCTCGATGTTCGCCAACGGCGACAGAGCGACACGGCTCTCGACATTGCCACCCGTCTTGCGGCACATTCAGCGATTAGAGCTGTGCACTACCCCGGTCTTCCCGAACATCCGCAACATGATCGGGCGGCTGCGCAAATGACCCGCTTCGGGTCGGTGGTGTCGTTTCAAATGGACGACGGCGACGGCTTCGCACGGCTTGTTGAACGCCTCAACCTTCTGCGCTGCGCAACCTCTTTCGGCGGCCCCGAAACCCTCATCTGTGAATCTTGGACAACAACCCATTCAGGTCTTGAGGAGGACGTGCGTCGGGCGATGGGCATCCACCCTGGGTTCGTCCGCATGTCAGTCGGCCTCGAAGACGTAGATGACCTGTGGGACGACCTTGATCGCTCGCTGTCGTCGACCTGAACGACCAGAGCCGGCTGCGCAAGGCTACGACTAGTTGTAGTAGGGGTTCGCTCCGGTCGAATGGTCGGTGAGATCACGCACACCGGTAATTGCGGGGACCGCTTCAACAAGCATTGTCTGCACGCCGTCAAGCATGGTGGCTTTGCTCATTGAGCAACCATGACAGCCACCACCCATCGTGAGGTACGCCATGCCTTCACCATCGTGACCGATGTAGGTGACAAATCCGCCATGGCTTGCAAGAGCGGGGTTCACATCACTTGAGAGCACCGCTTCAACCTCGGCGGAGAGCGCATCACCATTCGTTAAACCGTCGACGACCGGAGCAGCTGGACGATTCGGGTTTCGAATGACGAGACCCTGGGCTTCGTTGTGGTCAAGTACTGCTCCCTGCAAGAACTCTACCGAGTCTGCGGGAATGATGACCTTAAAGTCGCCGATCGTTCGAACCTCATCGGTAAACGCTGCGGTAAGGAATTCTTCGAAACTCAGGTCGTAACGGAAATCCTCCCCCGGGGCCGATGCAATGGCGAGACGAAGACCCAACGAATCCGCGTCAGCCTCAGATGCGCGCAGTTCTCTCATCATCTCGAGCGCACTTTCAGTGATCTCCACAATCGTGTCAGCAGGAGCTGATTCAGCTGCATCGGCGAAGGGACTTTTCATGTCATCGTTTTGACCCATGCTCGCAGGCTACCGTCGTCGTACATGACGGTCGATTCCTACCTTTTCTGCCCCAAGAACCCATCGGAGTACGTTGCCCGGTTCACTACCGAGAGCGCTGCTGTGTCATCGCTCATCGAAACTCAACCGCTCGACACCGCAGTGCCGACCTGCGGCGATTGGGACCTCGCCGCCCTCGCAACCCATGTTGGGTGGGTGTACCGATGGGCTGCCGTTGCGCTGCGAACGGCCGCAATGCCTGAACGAGGTGCGGTGAGCAGGCCTGATTCGCCAGATCAATTGCACGATTGGTTCACCACAAGCGCGAACGATGCGCTTGATGCGCTTCGCAGCGTTGACCCATCGGCACCAACCTGGCATCCGTTTCAACCACCTCAACTCGCTGGCTTTTGGCTCCGACGCCTCACCCACGAAACAACAATCCACCTGCTTGATGCCCAGCTCACATGTTCAGTGACCCCGGATATTGATGCTGAGATGGCATCCGACGGCATCGACGAGTACCTCACTGTTGCTCTGCCCCGAGTGCTCTCCGGCGAGGGCGTGACCGCACCGACGACAACACTGCACATCCACTGCACCGATGTCGACGGCGAATGGCTTATCATCCCATCAGACGATGGGCTTGTTATCACCCGAGAGCATGCAAAGGGCGACGCTGCGCTCCGCGGCCCTGCCGCAGCGATTTTCGCTGGTCTGTGGGGTCGTCAAGAAGCAGCCAACGAAATTGATATCGCGGGTGACGCCGACGTCGCAGCATCATGGCTTGCCATCGGAGGCAACTAGCCCTTGCCAATAACCCCAACGGAAGAACCTCGCAAGCGTCGCCCTACCGCACTGCTCGGCCCACTAGCCGTCCTCGGAGCTTCGACATGCTTCGCGCTCTCATATGTCGTCATCAAATGGCCTGGCACACCTGGTTCGGTCATTGCATGGTGGCGCCTCGCAGTTGCGACCGTGTTTTGGTGGATCTTTCTCATTTATCGACGGTTCGCGAAAGGCATGCCATTCCCGTCACGAGCAACATGGAGATATGTGACCCCGGCGGCACTGCTCTTCGGA
>FUFK010061039.1_pt1 | contig 20019 bp, 22 predicted proteins | sample 1021851 | NCBI WGS metagenome assembly FUFK01 (sample SAMEA51879418, study PRJEB19060) | metagenome
ATATTCGACATATATAAATAATATTGCTAGATATAAATAAATTTACCATACCCAAAGTTAGTTGTTTAAGTCATGGATTTTAAAACGTATCAGAAAAAAGCAAGAGAAACAGCACAATACCCAAATCTAGGTTCAAATAATATTTATCCAACTCTTGGTTTAGTTGGCGAAGCTGGTGAGGTAGCAGAAAAAGTTAAAAAAGTAATTAGAGATAAAAATGGAATATTTGATGATGAATCAAAACTAGGTATTAAAAAAGAGTTAGGAGATGTTTTATGGTACATATCAAATCTTTGTACAGAATTAAATTTTAATTTGGATGAGGTTGCATTACAAAACTTAGAAAAATTAAAATTAAGAGCTTCTAAAGGTAAAATAAGTGGTTCCGGTGACGATCGATAATACTTAGCTATAACCTAAACTTGCATACTGAAGATTTGTAATTAAGTTTTGGATAACATTTAAAAGCAGAAAAGCTAATAAGGAAGAAATATCAAATCCACCTATTGGAGGAATAATACCCCTAAAAATGTTTAAATAAGGATCTGTGATAGAGGCTAATGCAGATAAAATTCCATTGCTCCAATCAATACCCGGAAACCATGTAAGTAAAATTCTTATTATTAATATGAAAGAATAAATTGATAAAGTTTGACCTAAAACCGCAAAAATCTCAGATAACATTATTATTTCGTAATTTTTTATTATTCTAACATTTACTTATTATTGCTGCTTATTTTTCGGCTTTCCTATTTTCGAGAGATATTCATTACTCACAGCAAAAGTTTGAAAAAACTTTTCAGATAATGATAACCAATATGATCTTCCATCTTTTTGCTTACGTTTAACAATAAACTTCTTTTCTATTAATTCTTTAATATGATCGTATGCCCCAGAGCCTCGAAGAAGTATAAGATCAGATTGCAGGATCTTTTTTTTAATGGCTATTGTTGCCAATGTCCTTAATTCTGATGTTCTTAACTCAGAAGGCAGTAAATCCTCGACAAAGTCATTAAGACTTGATTTTAACTCTAGAGAATAACTATTATTTAATTCATTTAATTCAATTGCGGAGTTTGGATTAGAGTATTTAATCTTTAGATTTTTAATTGAATCATTTATTGAGTTGATATCAGAATTAGTAATTTCTGAAAGATCTTTTTTTGTAATTGGCCTGCCTTTCAAATAAAGTACAGCCTCAATTTTAGTGACTAGAGCTATATCAGAAAGTTGCTTAGAAACTAGATCAGATTGATTAATTTTAGATACCTAAATCTTCCCTAATTTACCTTATATTTAATCTGATGCACCAAGGAATAATTTATAAGTATCGTTTTTAGTTTCATCCCAGTACTTATATCCTAAAATTTTTACAAAATTGTGCCACTCTATAATTTCATTTCTATCGATTAGAACTCCAATAACAATTTTTCCTACATCTGCACCATAATTTCTATAGTGAAATATACTTATAGACCAATTAGATTTCATATTATTTAAGAAATTTATTAATGCTCCGGGTCTCTCAGGAAATTCAAATCTGTATAACAATTCAACCAAATTGCTATTATTCATTTCTATGAAATTCTGTGGGAGCCTTCCCCCTACCATATGTCTGAGATGATTTTTAGATAATTCATCATCACTTATGTCGATGAATGGATACTGAGACTTTTTAAATTCATCTAATAGGTTTTTTTTATCAATTAATCCATAAACTTGTACCCCTACGAATATCTGCGCATTTATAGAATTAGACATTCGATAACTAAATTCAGTTAAATTTCTATTATTCAGCAACTTACAAAAATCAATTAAACTCCCAGCTCGTTCCGGTATCTCAACAGCCATCATTACCTCTTTACATTCTCCGAGCTCTGCTCTTTCTGCCACAAACCTAAGCCTCTCAAAGTTCATATTTGCACCACATGCTATGGCAACCAATTTTTTATTTGAATGATTACAATTCAAAACATCTTTTTTCAATCCAGCAATTGAAAGTGCTCCTGCGGGCTCTAATATGGATCTAGTATCTTCAAATACATCTTTTATTGCAGCACATATTTCATCTGTATTAACCCTTATCATCTTATCTATATATTTTTTTGCAATATCAAAAGTATTAATACCAACTTTTTTCACTGCAACCCCATCAGCAAATTGTCCTACCGAAGATAATTCAACAATTTTTGATTCTTCTAAGGATTGTGACATGGCATCTGCATCCTCAGGCTCCACTCCAATTATTTTTACTTCAGGCCATATTTTTTTAATGTATAAAGATATTCCCGCTATTAATCCGCCTCCGCCTACAGCAATATAAATTGCATATGGTTTTTCTTTTAGTTGATTTTCAAGTTCAATAGCTATAGTTCCCTGACCTGCTATTACATCTGGATCATCAAATGGATGAATAAAACATAAATTGTTTTCTTGACTTATCCTTATTGCTTCTTTATAAGTCTCATCATAATTATCTCCAAATAATATAACTTTTGCTTTTAAATTTTTTACAGCGTTAATCTTTACTAGAGGTGTCGTAATGGGCATTAATATAGTCGCTTGGCATTTTAACTTAAGGGCACTAAGAGCAACCCCTTGAGCATGATTACCAGCACTAGATGTTATTACTCCATTAGCAAGCTGTGATTTACTTAGCTTGCTCATTTTATTGTATGCTCCTCTTATTTTGAATGAAAAAACATCTTGAAGATCTTCTCTTTTTAAGAAAACTTCATTTTTAAGTGTATTACTTAAATTATTAGCCTTTTCTAGCGGTGTTTTTTTTGCTACCTCATAGACTTCAGCTTGAAGTATCTTTTCAAAATAATCATTCATATATATATTTTTAGCACTAAATTATTAATCTTATAAAACATTACATAATCTATTTCAACAAAACTACTCATTTTGCGCCTCGGCGTTTTAGATTATATAGATACCTTTTTTTATGTAATGCTTTTAAGTGAGTTAAGTCATCCAAATCAACTACATGGCTTAACAGTTTCACAATTAGAGGAAATTGCTTGTCAAATTAGAGAAAGACATCTTCAAGTAGTATCTACTAGTGGGGGACACCTTGGACCTGGATTAGGTGTAGTTGAGCTTACATTGGCACTATATCAAACTCTCGATCTTGATTACGATAAGGTTGTTTGGGATGTTGGTCATCAGGGTTATCCTCATAAATTAATAACAGGTCGTTTCAACCAATTTGACTCGCTTAGACAACAAAATGGAGTCGCAGGTTATCTTAAAAGAAGTGAAAGTAAATTTGACCATTTTGGGGCTGGTCATGCAAGTACATCAATCTCAGCTGCCTTAGGAATGGCAATAGCAAGAGATAGAAAAGGTGATAATTATAAATGTGTAGCTGTTATAGGTGATGGTGCATTAACTGGTGGAATGGCTTTAGAAGCTATAAATCATGCAGGACACCTTCCTAATACTCCTTTACTTGTAATATTAAATGATAATGATATGTCAATATCTCCTCCAGTTGGAGCACTTTCATCTTATTTGAATAAGGTTAGACTAAGTCCCCCATTACAATTCTTATCAGACAGTGTCCAAGAAAGTGTAAAAAATATACCGTTAATTGGTAAAGACATTCCAGAAGAATTAAAAAATATTAAAGGAAGCGTGAGAAGATTAGCTGTTCCAAAGGTTGGAGCTGTTTTTGAAGAACTAGGTTTTACATACATGGGACCAATAGATGGTCATGACATCGGAAATTTAATTAACACATTTAACGCAGCTCATAGACTAAAAAAACCAGTTCTTGTTCATGTAGTTACTACAAAAGGTAAAGGGTATCCTTATGCAGAAGCAGATCAAGTTGGTTATCACGCACAATCTGCATTTGATCTGACTACTGGCAAATCAATTCCATCAAAAAAACCAAAGCCTGTTAGTTATAGCAAAATCTTTGGGCAAACATTATTAAAAATTTGTGAACAGGATAGCAAAGTTGTTGGTATAACAGCAGCGATGGCTACAGGTACTGGATTAGATTTATTGCAAAAGAATATACCAGATCAATATATAGATGTTGGAATAGCTGAGCAACATGCAGTTACTCTTGCTGCAGGAATGTCGTGCGATGGTTTAAAACCTGTTGTCGCAATATATAGTACTTTTCTTCAACGTGCTTTTGATCAACTAATTCATGATGTAGGTATTCAAAATTTACCTGTATCTTTCGTTCTTGATAGAGCTGGTATTGTAGGAGCTGACGGTCCTACTCATCAAGGTCAGTACGATATAAGTTATATGAGATCTATTCCTAATTTTGTTTTAATGGCACCAAAAGATGAGTCCGAGTTACAGAGAATGTTAATAACATCAATTAACCACAAAGGGCCTACAGCTCTAAGAATACCAAGAGGTTCAGGATTAGGTGTGGCTGTAATGGATGAAGGATGGGAACCTTTAAATATTGGCGAGGCTGAAATATTAGAAGATGGAAATGATGTTTTAATTATTGCTTACGGCTCTATGGTTGCTTCAGCCATTGAAACATCAAGGATATTAAAGGATAAAAAAATTAATTCATGCATTGTCAACGCAAGATTTGTAAAACCTCTTGATAAAAACCTGATTATCCCTTTAGCAAGTAAGATTAAGAAAGTAGTAACTATGGAAGAAGGAACATTAATTGGTGGTTTTGGTTCCGCTATTGTTGAGTTACTTAATGATAATGAAATAAATGTTCCTGTTTACAGGATTGGAATTCCAGATGTTTTAGTTGATCATGCATCACCTGATCAGAGTAAAGAAAAATTAGGTCTTATGCCTGATCAGATGGCAGATAAAATTGCTGATAAATTTGAATTAAATAATTAAAAATTTAATAAATCAAATTTTTTATAAAACACCACGAGATGCTAATCCTAGGATGGCGCCAATTCCAAAAATGTGACCTAGACAGTTAGCTCCAACAACAGACGCGTGACTTAACCCGCCATAAAATTTTGAATTAGGTATTTCAAAACCCTCATTAGGTTTTCTTATAGTTGCTCTTGCAATTGCGTAAGCAAAAACATTACATGCAATCATTACAACGGCACACTTTGGTGACCATTCGAATGTTGCTGGAGCAGAAGCAGCTGCAAATAATGTAGTAAGCATAAAAATTCGTTATTTTTATATATTCTCTAATACTTTTACCTAAAAAACACAAAATTGTTAAAGGTCTTAAGAGTTGTTTACTTCTAAGTTATTTAAGATCCGTATAAATCCAAGCAATATGACAAAATCACTTAGAGTTAAGAATGATTCTGCTAATCCATGTAGGAAGTCAACCTCAACGAGAGTTTTATCATAGTAATTTAAGGTGAAAATAGATACTAATATAGTTATTAATACGAATAAAACAGTTAATGAAAAGCCAGTTTTTACTAATTTATTAATATCTTTAATTTTATATAAGTAATACAAAAAAATTGCATATGGAACTATTGAAATTGCGAATAAAGCTGTGTTATCAATTGATCCTAATTTTCCTATAAATTTTAAAAATAGATCATTCATAAGTATTAGTAGCTCTAAAGATTTTTATAGAGGCCAAGGCTAATGTTGAATTTCCTATTAATGTAAATATCCCTTGAAGTGTAACTAACCCATATAATGCATCTTGATTATCATAAATATGCCAAGTTATAGCGCACATAGCTCCTATTAAGTTTGGGATCATAGCGATGCTTAACCAAAAAAATAAATTGTATTTTTTATATGTTGAAATTTTATATATGACAAATATGGCAAAAATCCATTCAATGACTGATGAGATATGTATTAACCAAGTTCCAAATGATAGTTCGTGCAAAATTTATATTTTTTTCTTTAAAACGTTAAGTACTTCCTTAGCATGATTTAGAGGTAAAACACTAATCCATCTATAGGAAATTTTTCCATTTGGAGAAATTAAGAAAGTATTTCTATCTGAGAATGGTGGTATCCAGGAACCATATTTTTCACTGATAATTCCGTCAGGATCAGATAATAAAGTGTAATTTATTGATTTTTCGCTACAGAAACTTTCATGAGAATCTTGATTGTCTGCACTAATGCCAATAATTTCTGCATTATATTTTGAAAAATCTTTTTTTAATTCTGAAAAACCTTTAGCTTCGAGGGTGCAACCTGCTGTAAAATCCTTTGGATAAAAATAGATAACAAGCCATTTACCTTCAAAATCATTTAATCCCCAGACTTTTTTTGTTTTTATGTTTTTATTAAAACCTTCTAGTTGAAAATTAGGAGCTAGGTCCCCAATTTCAGGAGCAAAGTCAAATGCTAATGCTGAATTACAATTTATTAAAAGAAAAAATAATATAAATACCCTGATCACTAAATTTCTCATCAAATTTAGAATTTTTTCAAATCGACTCCATTTGATTTAGCAAATTTATCTAATCCCAATTTTTGTACAGATTTTAGAGCTTTAGTGCTAATCCTTATATTTACCCATTTTTTTCCTTCTTCCCACCAAAGCCTTCTTTTTTGAAGATTAACTTGCTGTAATTTTTTTGTACGAATATGTGAGTGGCTTACTGCCATCCCGTTATTTGCTTTTGCACCAGTAAGTTCGCAAACTCTTGACATATCTTTTGAGTTGTATCTAAAAAAATTTTAACATACTGCTTAAGTTGTTGAATTAAGCAATTCTGAAATTAATTCTGCATTATTATTTTGTAAACTAATTATCTGTTCTTGATCTAATCCACCTACGGATAGTTTAGCCATATCGTAAACATGATTAGCAATTTTTGTTGCTAGTGGATTTTCAACAGATTCTTTTTCATCAATAATTATTTTATTGCCTTTAATTTTATTAAGGCCAACAATAAGTGGATGTTCTTTATTAATTAGGAGGACATGATATTCAGGTAAACCCGGCATCTTTTGTTCCATATAGGCACCCATATCATTAATTCTTCTCATTTGCTCTGGTAGCAAAATCATTGCTGGAGGTGCACCTTTACTAGAAAGAGACTGGACTTTAACTGTAACTTTCTCATTATTAAGTGCTTTAACTATCGTATCTCTAAGATTTTCTGTATTTGATTTGCCATCCTTATCTACTATTTCTTTAGATTCATTATCTTCTAGTTCATTAATTTCTGAATCAACTCTTTGGAATTGATAATCTTCATTTTTACTTTCTAACCATGGAAGAAATTGTGCATCAATTAAAGGATCTGATTTAATAACTTCTTTGTTATCAGATAAACAGATATTTAATGCACTAGACTGAGCAATCAAATCTGAACAGTAAATTATTTTTTTAGAGTCGATAATCTTATTTCTTTCTTTGTAACTTGCGAGAGTTGTAAAATACTTATCATTTGATTTGATAAGAGATTTATTTTCAATATCCTTAGTTACGTCTTTTTCTGAATTGATAATTGTTTCAAAAATTATACTGTTATCTACTAAATCAGCAAATTTTTCATCTTCGATAGCACCAATTTTAATAAAAGCAGAGATGGAATCCCATATTTCAGCGTAAAATTCTGGAGAATTTTTTATCAAATCCTTTAATTTATTTGCAATTTTTTTTGAAATAAATGATGATATAGACCTTACCTTCCTATCTGTTTGTAATGCACTTCTACTAACATTTAATGGTATGTCAGTAGAATCAATAACCCCTCTTAGTGGTAAAAGATATTTTGGTACTATCTCTTTAATTGAATCGCTTACGAAAACTTGATTGCAAAATAGTTTTATTTCTCCCTTTTCCCAATCAGCTCTGCCAGACAACTTAGGGAAGTACAATATACCTTGAATATCATATGGATAATCTGTATTTAGATGTATCCATAACAATGGGTCACCCTGAAAAGGATATAAGTATTTGTATAACTCAATATAATCTTCATCTTTTAATTCACTAGGTTGTTTTCTCCAAGGAGGATTTTTCTTGTTAATTGTCTCACCTTCTAATAAGACATCTATTGGCATAAAGTCACAATATTTTTTTATTAATGATTTAATCCTTTCAGGCTCAATAAACTCTTTTTCTTCTTCTAAAAGGTGAAGTATCACATCTGTGCCAATTGTCTCTCTTTCTGATTCCTCTAAGGTAAAATTTGGCGATCCATCACAAGACCATTTGAAAGCCTTTGATTCTCCAATTGCAGACTTAGTTAATATATCAACTCTATCCGCGACCATAAAACTTGAATAAAAACCTAGTCCAAAATGCCCAATAAATTCATCATTATCTTTTTTATATTTTGTTAGGAATTCTTCTGCGCTCGAAAATGCTACTTGATTTATGTACTTCTTAATTTCTCCGTCATTCATTCCAATTCCATTATCAGAAATCGTCAGAGTATTTTTCTCACGATCAATTGTTATTTTTACTTGAGCCTCTTCTGTGTTTTCACAATCACCCGCCATAGAAGCCATTCTTCGCTTACTTATTGCGTCTACACCATTACTTACTAGCTCCCTTAAAAATATTTCATGGTCAGAATATACTGCCTTCTTAATAATTGGGAAAATATTTTCGGTATTAATACGAATTTCGCCTTTTTCCATTTAAAAAAAAATCAAACATATAAATCCTATTTCCTAAAAACTAGTTAATCAAGTTTAATTAGGAGTATTGTCCGAACAAGATATTAATTAAAAACTTAAATTAAATATTAAAAGTTTTTATTTAACCCAAACAATCTCAGTACAGTTATTTTCTTTCATAATTTGATTAGCTTTAGCCAAGTCATTACAAGGATTTAAATATAAGACAGCAATAATTCCACTTTTCTGAAGTTCTTTTTGCTCATTCATACCTTTTTCTAATAAATAAGAATCTTTAAACATTAATAAAATCTTTTTCTTCTCTTTCTTTTCATCCTTAATTAAATTTCTTAAAACATCTATTGAAATTGTAAATCCAATACCATTTAAAGTTTTCTCATTAGGACTAAAGAATCTAACCAGTTCATCATATCTTCCACCTTTTGCGATCACGTTTTTATTATTACCACTATCACCTATAAGTTGAAAAACTATTCCTTCGTATAAATTCAAGTGGGGTTGAAAAGTCGGATCAAGTTGTAATTTAACGCCGTATTTACTTGATATTTTTGAGATTGTTTCAAATAAAAAATTTAAATCATCTAGATTTTTACTAGGGCCAAATATACTTTTCAATTTTTTTAATATTGCCATTGGTTCGCCTCTTGTGAACAATAAATCTTTAAGAATATATTTATCCTCCTCATCAATTCCTAATTTGGATAATTTGTCTTGATCAAAATTAACCAAACTTTTCTTAATTTCTTCAAAATTATTATTCTTATACTTATTCAAGATCAAGTCCATTATTTTTGTGGTACTAACTAGTAGACATAAATTACAATCATCCTTCAAATTAATATTATCTATGGAATCAAACAAAATATTGATAACTTCAATTTCGGGGTATTTTGTGTCATATCCAATTAATTCGATTCCACTCTGAAGTTTCTCTTGCAACTTAAAAGAATTTTTATTATTTTCTTTTTTATCGAAGACCATTCCGTTTGTGAACAATCTTATTGGTCTTTTCTTATTTATTAATCTGGTAGATGATAATTTGACAATAGATGTAGTCATTTCCGGCCTTAGACATAATGAATTATTACTTACTATTCCAACAACCTCATTTTCTTCAATAACACCACGACCTTTTATCGTCTCTAAAGTATTTATAAATGAAGGGGATACTTCTTCATACCCCCATAGTTTATATATATTATTTAAATTATTTATGATATTAGAGTTATTCCTTACATCTACTAATTTAATTTCCTTTATATCAGTCATTTTAATATTTATCGGTTCTTACGTATAAAGATTTTTATTAAAGGGAGAAACATTATCTAGTTCTTTTTTTAATTCCTTCTCAATGCTGGGGGAACATGCAAGAATTCTTCCAGAACTTAAATTAAATTCACCTGATGGATAATCCGAAATAGTTCCACCTGCCTCTTTAACAATAATAGCACCGGCTGCTAAGTCCCAAACCTCTAGTCCCCTTTCCCAGTATCCATCAACTTTTCCAGCTGCAACAAATGCAAGATCTACTGCTGCAGCTCCTCCTCTTCTAACTCCTCTAGTTTTATGTGTTAGATAACAAAACTCTGCATAATTATTATCCTCTACCTCAAATCTGTCATAAGCAAAACCAGTAACTAGTAAGCTATCAGAAAGGTTACTAGGACTCGTTACTTTAAGTTTAATATCATTGCAAAACGATCCTAATCCTATGCAGGCAGAATATAATTCACTTAAATATGGTACTGATATAGCTCCAATAATTGGATTATTTTTATATACAAGTCCTATAGAAGATCCAAAAAAAGGATAACCATGAGAATAATTAGTTGTACCGTCTAATGGGTCTATACACCATGTTAGATCTGAGGATTTATTTAATTTCCCACTTTCCTCTGCATGAATAGATATATTGGGTGTTTCTTGTAATAAATATTCTTTTATTTTATTCTCAACTTCCAAATCGACATTCGTTACAAGATCACCTTTTCTCCCTTTTGATGAAATCTTTTGTATTTTATTATAATTAATTTTTAAAATTTCATTACCAATTTGAGCAGAATTTTTGGCTATTTCATACAACCTAGGTAAGTTTATTTGGTTTACAAGTTCTTCTATTTCGCTCAGTTCAAACATAATTAATCTTCCTCAAATTCCCAAGGTGGCGCAACTCTTGTATTACCCCTTCCAAAATATTGTCCAAATTGCAAGTCATAAACTTCATCTTCGTATGTTGTTTCTACTTCGAGATCTGCAGAGGCTTTAGCAACACAAAGAAGTGCATAACCTTTATCTTTTAGGGCTTGAGAAACCCCCATTGCCTCAGGTTGCTTCAACTCACCAGATATTATTTTAACTGCGCAACTAGTACAGCAACCATTCCTACATGAAAATGGAAGCTTAAAACCTTTCTTTTCGAATTCCTTAAGTATGTACTCATCACTATTAACCTTCTCTCGGTAGACCTTTCCGGTTTCTTTATTCTTAATCGTGACTGTGAAAGTCTTCTTCAAATAACTTTCCTCAAAAATGGGATGATAAAGGGTTAAAATAGTTTTCTTGGGAGAGGTGGCCGAGTGGTTGAAGGCGCAGCACTGGAAATGCTGTATAGGGGCAACTTTATCGAGGGTTCGAATCCCTCTCTCTCCGTTTTAGTTTAGTTGATTTTGGTTAATTACATCAACAAGCTCTCTGAAAAGGATACCTCAAAATTGATGATTAACAGTTTGTCAGGTTATAAATAATCTTATTTATTTAAATTAAGTTGAAAATATTAGATTTTTACTATTATATGTAAATATCAAAGATATAAATTGATTTAATTATTAGTAAATTTTGCTTAATTTAGCAATCTAAAATCATGGGGCAAATAGTTGGAATTGATTTAGGTACTACTAACTCTGTTGTTGGAGTTATAGAAGCTGGTCGTCCGATTGTAATTGCAAATTCTGAAGGATCTAGAACTACACCTTCAATAGTAGGTTTTACAAAAGACAAAGAAATTGTAATAGGCGAACAAGCAAGAAGACAACTAGTTTTAAATCCAAAGAATACCTTTTATAACTTAAAAAGATTCATTGGAAGCGACTGGGACGAATTAGATGATAATAGTATTTCCGTTCCTTATAATGTCAAAGCAAATAATGCTGGAAGTGTAAGGGTTCTTAGTCCAAATACACAAAGAGAGTATGCTCCTGAAGAGCTAGTAAGCTCATTAATTAGAAAATTAATTAATGATGCTGAAACATATCTTGGAGATACTGTTGACTCAGCTGTTATTACTGTCCCTGCCTATTTTAATGAGTCTCAAAGGCAAGCCACAAAGGATTCAGCAATATTGGCGGGTATCAAAGTAGATAGAATCTTAAATGAACCTACTGCAGCTGCTCTAGCTTATGGCTTTGAAAAAAGTTCATCTAATAATGTTTTGGTATTTGATTTAGGGGGAGGAACATTTGATGTTTCATTGTTAAAAATTTCAAATGGTGTATTTGATGTAAAAGCCACCTGTGGAGATACCCAATTAGGAGGAAACAATTTTGACTCAAAAATTGTAGATTGGCTTGCTGAAAAATTTCTTGATAAACATGATATTGATCTAAGACGAGACAGACAAGCTTTGCAGAGATTAACTGAGGCTGCTGAAAAAGCTAAATGTGAATTATCAGGATTGCAAAAAACAAAAATATCATTACCTTTCATCACAACTAGTAAAGAGGGGCCTTTACATATTGAGGAGACTTTAAATAGAAAAATATTTGAATCCTTATCTCAGGATCTATTAGACAGATTATTAGAGCCTGTACAAATAGCCCTAGATGACTCTGGATGGAACGCTGAAGATATAGATGAGGTAGTACTTGTAGGTGGTAGCACAAGAATCCCAATGGTTCAACAATTAGTCAAGACTCTTGTTCCTAATGACCCCTGTCAATCAGTTAATCCAGACGAAGTTGTTGCAATTGGTGCTGCTATACAATCTGGAATAATAAGTGGTGATTTACAAGATTTACTTCTAAATGACGTTACGCCCTTATCTCTAGGTTTAGAAACAATTGGAGGTCTTATGAAGGTACTTATTCCTCGTAATACTCCTATACCAGTAAGGCAATCTGATGTTTTTAGTACATCAGAAGCTAATCAATCTTCAGTGGTTGTTCAAGTAAGGCAAGGTGAAAGGCCATTGGCATCTGAAAATAAATCACTTGGCAAATTTAGACTATCTGGAATACCTCCGGCACCTAGAGGAATCCCACAAGTCCAAGTTGCATTTGATATTGATGCTAATGGTCTTTTAGAAGTTAGTGCCACTGATAGAACAACTGGAAGAAAGCAAACAGTTACAATTTCTGGAGGATCTAATTTAAATGAACAAGAAATTAATTCAATAATTGAAGAAGCTAAAACAAAAGCAAATGAAGATAGGATGAAACGATCTGTTATTGATAGAAAAAATAGTGCTTTAACTCTTATTGCACAAGCTGAAAGAAGACTTAGAGATGCTTCTCTAGAATTTGGGCCTTATGGAGCTGAAAGACAGCAACGTGCTGTCGAATTAGCTATTGAGGATGTTGAAGAATATATAAATGATGATGATCCTCAAGAATTAGAAATTTCAGTAAGTGCTCTCCAAGAAGCATTATTTGGTTTAAACAGAAAATTTGCGGCGGAAAGGAAAACTGATAATAATCCATTACAGGGTATTAAAAATACATTTGGTTCATTGAAGGATGAACTGTTTTCAGATGATTATTGGGATGATGATCCTTGGGATAATCAAATGAATAGAAATTATCGGAATTCGAGGTATGGTAATTCTAGGGATGATGATCCATGGGACAATGACTATTTCCTCTAAAAAAGATTATTTGTCGATTTTGGGTTTATCCAATGGTTTCGACGATAAAGAACTAAAAAAGGCATTTCGAAGAGAAGCAAGAAAATGGCATCCAGATTTAAATAAAAATGATTTAAATGCAGAAGAAAGATTTAAATTAATTAATGAAGCATACGAATACCTACGGGATCCCAATAAAAGAAATAAAAATTCAGATGTAAATATTCAGGAAGATTACGAAAGTAATAATTTCAAAACAGGTTTTCCAGATTTTCAAGACTATCTTGATTCATTATTTGGATATGAATATAACGCTAATATTGAAGATGAGTATACTGATGAACCACTTGATGATGAATATTCGAATCTAGAAAATGATGAATTCAACAATTACGAATACCCTACAACATCTCCAGAAGAACCCCCTCCAGTTAAACTCAATCAAGATATAGAAACAATTATTGAATTAACTCCTGATGAGGCCCTAAATGGAGCTTCAATATTAATTGAACTTGAAGATCAAACTATGGTTGAAGTTGATACACCTCCTTTTGCTGGAGATGGTTGGCGATTAAGACTAGAAAATATTGCAAGGGGAGGAAAAGATCATTATTTACAGTTAAAGGTTCAAACGGAAAGTGGACTAAGAATTGATGGTTTAAGAGTTATATATAAATTGGAGTTGTTTCCTCATGATGCACTTCTTGGTTGTGCAGTAGAGGTTCCTACTCTTGATGGGAATGTCACACTTCAAGTGCCTCCAAAATCATCAACCGGCAGAATGTTACGTTTGAAGGGTAGAGGCCTAACATTCGAAGATAATGTAGGTGATCAATATGTTGAAATCTTAGTAGTTATCCCTGCTGATATTAATGATGAAGAAATTGCCTTGTATACAAGATTACAAGAATTATCACTATCTGATTCTTAATCAAATAATATATAGAAAAGATACTTTTTTATGAATATATACGTTCTTTTATATAATTCAGGAACAGATAAAGAAGGAATTCACTCAATAGAACTTAAAGGAAGAACTATAGTACTTATGTTTGAGGACAAAGATGATGCAACCAGATACTGCGGACTTCTAGAGGCTCAAGATTTTCCTTTGCCAACAGTTGAAATGATAGATATAGAGGAGATTAGAGAGTTCTGTATTAAGTTGGATTACGAATGTAAACTTGTAGAGAAAAATTTTGTTCCTAAAACGCCCGAAGACAGGTTACTAATTTCTCCGCCTCAAAAAAACCTTGAGGTGGAAAATTGGGAGGANAATTCTGATAATCAAGAAAAAATAGATATAAACACCATTAAGGAAAACCTTGAAAAGTTACTTTAAGGATTAAGATAAAATTAACTTAAATCAAAAAAAAATGACCAAGGCATTATTTGAAACGGAAGTAGGAAACATAAACATTGAATTTTTCTCTAATGATGCACCTAATACTGTTAATAACTTCACGAAATTGATAAGTGATGGATTTTATGATGGTCTAGCATTTCACAGAGTTATTCCTGGATTTATGGCACAGGGTGGATGTCCAAATACTCGTGATGGGGCTTCTGGTATGCCTGGAACTGGAGGCCCTGGATATCAAATTAAATGTGAAATAAATTCAAATAAGCATCTCAAAGGCTCACTTTCTATGGCTCATGCAGGAAAGGACACAGGCGGCAGTCAATTTTTTATAGTTTATGAACCACAACCACATCTTGATGGAGTTCATACTGTTTTTGGAAAAACTAACGATATGGATGTAGTGCTTAAACTTACTAACGGTTCAAAAATTCTAAAGGCAACTCTAAAGTAAGTACTTTTAGCCTTCAAAAACAATACTAAATGTCTCTTTATCTAGATTAAATTTTCTGGTAGATGAATATAAGATCTCATTATTAAAAGAAAATTTAGTATTGATTAGTTTGATGCTACTTTTTGGATGTAATGCTTGTTCAATATTTCTGGAAACTATAATCCCAATTTTTGTACTATGTTCGTATTCTGATAAAAACTGAATAAATAATTCTATAGTTTTTATTTCTTGATCAGTAATGTTGGAATCAGTTCTATTTTGATCATGTAATATTCGCCAAACTAATTTTGGTCGATTCCAAAAAGCCAATAATCTTGGAGTACTTTCAAGTTTAATATTAATGTTTTGATCATTACAGAATTTAATTACTTTATTTTTTATTGGAACTAAGTCAATAGATCTATAATTTCCGTCAAGAAAAATAGATATAAATGGGTCGATATTTCTTGAATTAGAATTATCGTCATCAATCAAGTGGCCTAACTTTGTTTTCTTTACACTTAAATATTCAGCATTATTATCATTTGGACAAATAACTAATGGCACTCTCTCAATAACTTCTATTCCATAACCACCTAATCCAGCTATCTTTCTTGGATTGTTTGTTAATAATTTTAATTTTTTAATCCCAAGATCTGTCAATATCTGCGCCCCAACACCATAATTTCTGAGATCTGCTGGAAATCCTAATTTTTCATTAGCTTCAACTGTATCTAATCCACCATCCTGCAAACTATAAGCTTTTAATTTATTTATAAGACCTATACCCCTGCCTTCTTGCCTTAAATAAACAACAACCCCCTCTTCCTCCTTTTCTATCCTTGATAAAGCAGCCTCTAACTGAGGTCTACAATCACAACGCAATGATCCAAAAGCATCACCCGTTAAGCATTCTGAATGCATTCTTACTAATACAGGTTCACTTAATTTTGATGATTTTTGCTTAACTAATGCGACATGTTCTGAACCATCAAGTTCATTAATATATCCGTAGGCTTTGAAATTTCCAAAAATACTTGGTAGAACTGCATCTGATTTCCTAAAAACAAATCTTTCAGTTTGAAATCGATAACTAATTAAATCAGCTATTGATATTAATTTCATTCCCCACTGTTTAGCATATTCTTTAAGTTGCGGAAGTCTTGACATGGATCCATCAGGATTTTGTATTTCACAAATTACTCCAGCAGGATATAGACCTGACATTGCTGCAATATCTACGGCTGCTTCTGTATGACCTGCTCGTTTTAAAACCCCACCTTTTTTTGCTCTTAATGGAAATATATGTCCTGGCCTTCTTAAATCCTCAGGCTTTGTATTAGGATTTATTGCAACTTGAATTGTCTTAGCTCTGTCTTCAGCTGAGATACCAGTAGATACATTATTTTCAGGACCAGCATCAATTGATATCGTAAAAGCGGTTTGATTTTCATCAGTATTTCTATCTACCATTAATGGTAAATCTAATGAGTCAAGTTTTTCACCTTGCATAGCTAGACATATAAGACCCCTTCCTTCTGTAGCCATAAAATTAATTTGCTGAGGAGTAGCAAACTGAGCCGCACAAATCAGATCACCTTCATTTTCTCTTCTTTCATCATCTACCACGATTATGCATTCACCATTCCTTATTGCGGCTAGTGCATCACTAATAGGATCAAATTCAATTTTAAAACTTTCATTTATATCCAAAATTGTTCCATTATTTGATTTGGGACTTGTTTCTTTCATTATTCCTATCAATATAGAAAAATAGTGTGTTAGTTATCCTAAATTCAACACTTTATAATCCTATCTCAAAGTCTGCCAATTCAAAGAAATGAATGTTGCAATAGTAGGTGCTACTGGTTACGGCGGTATTCAAGCGGTAAATCTTTTAAAGAAGAATAAAAACTATAAAATCTCATTTTTAGGAGGTAATAAAACATCTGGATCAAAGTGGAATGATAATTTTCCTTTTATTTATCTTGATGATGATCCCTATATTGAAGAAATTTCCATTGAGAATATCTCAAATAAAGCTGATATTGCCTTGCTTTGTTTACCAAATGGTATATCTTCTACTTTGACAAGAAAATTATTAGATAAAGGAGTAAAAGTTATTGATTTATCTGCTGATTATAGGTATAAGTCTTTAGATGAATGGAAAAAAATATATTCTAAAGAAGCTGCTATTTATAAAAGAAATGATGATGATTTATGTAAAGAGGCGGTTTATGGCATTCCTGAATTAAATAAAGAAGCTATTGCAAATGCAAGATTAATTGCATGTCCAGGATGTTATCCAACATCAGCTCTTATTCCATTAGCTCCTCTGCTATCACAGGGCATTATTGAAAATGATGGTATTGTGATCGATTCTAAAAGCGGAACTTCTGGAGGTGGTAGAGAGCCTAATCAAAAGTTGCTTTTATCAGAATGTGGAGAAGGACTATCTGCATATGGTTTGATAAACCACAGGCATACATCAGAAATAGAACAAATAGCATCTTCAATATCGGGTAATAACATTGAACTTCTATTTACTCCTCACTTAATTCCAATTTCAAGAGGTATGCTTTCGACTATATATGGGAGATTAAAAGATCCTGGTTTGACTTCAGATGATTGCAGAATTCTTTTGGATAATTTCTATAGAAATTTTAATAACATTAAAGTCTTACCGGTAGACACATACCCCTCAACCAAATGGGTTAAAAATACAAACCAAATTGTCCTATCTGTAAAAGTTGATAGTCGAAATGGAAGGATTATTATTTTATCCGTAATTGATAATTTGTTAAAAGGTCAGACAGGTCAAGCTATTCAAAATTTAAATATTATGAGCGGATTTTCAATAGATGATGGTCTTGAGTTAACTAATAACTTTCCCTAAATCCCCTCTTATCAAATAGCCAGCATGCGAAATTGAATGAGGTAAAATTATATGCTCAAGTATTTGAATTTTTTTAGAAAGTGTTTCAACATTGTCTTCATTTGAAATTGGCAATGCAGCTTGCATTATAAGAGAACCACTATCTACTTCCTCCTCAACATAATGCACTGAACAACCTGTAATTTTAGAACCATTTAATAAAGAGTCCTTAATTGCAGAACCACCTTTATATGCAGGAAGTAATGACGGGTGAATATTTATTATTTTGTTCTTAAATTTATTTATAAAGAAAGGAGAAACAATTTTCATCCAGCCTGCCATTACAACAAGTTCAACATCGTAATTAACTAAAGTATTTATAATTTCTAATTCAAATAGCTCTTTTTGCGAAAAGTCTTTACCTCTTATTATTTTGTGAGGTATTTCTCCACTTTCAGCTCTTTTTATACAACCTGCATCATCTTTGTTAGTTATAAGAACTTTTATATCTATATCTAATTCTCCATTTTCTGAAAGATTAATTAACTCCTGAAAGTTTGTTCCTTTTCCTGAAGCAAGTACACCTATTTTTAATTTTGGTGAAAATTTTCTAAATTCAGATATTTCAGGCGAAATTATGTATTTAATTGATTTATCCAATTTTTTATTTTATCCAATGATAAATTCATATGAAATAAAAAAAACCCTATATTTTATTTGTTTATATTCAATAACATATTTATTTGAAGATAAAATTTAAACAAATTTAAATGATTCAAATCTATGTACTATTCGTATAGATATAATTAAATAATAAATAAAGAAAAATATATAAAATGATTGGAGATTTAAACTCTTGGGATAAATTTTGTAATTATCTTTGGTTTGATAAAAAATTAAATATTTGGTTAGACATCAGCAAAATTAAATTCTCAAATGAAGAAATAAAAAACTTTGAAGATAAATTTATAGATGTTTTTTCATCAATAAAAGAATTAGAAAATGGTGCAATCTCAAATATTGATGAAAATAGACAAGTAGGACACTATTGGCTTAGAAATCCATCAATTTCTCCATCATCACAAATAGGAAATGATATTAGTGCCGATATTAATGAAATCTCTGAATTTGGAAAACAAATTTTAAATGGAGATATTAAGAATAAGAATAATCAGAACTATACTGATGTTCTATGGATAGGAATAGGTGGAAGTGGATTAGGCCCATTACTTATTACAGAGTCACTACAGAAGTGCACTAAAGGATTAAATTTTTCCTATGTCGATAATATTGATCCTTTTTTAATTAGTGAAAAGTTAGAAGAGTTATCTGAAAAATTATCCACTACATTATTTGTAGTAGTAAGCAAATCAGGTGGTACGCCTGAACCTAGAATTGCTATGGAAATTATCAAAAGTCATTGTGAAAACAATGCGCTTGATTGGAATTCAAATGCTATAGCTATAACTATGAAAGATAGTAAGTTATTTAAGAAAGCCACTTCTGAAAATTGGTTAAAAATATTTAATTTACAAGATTGGGTTGGAGGAAGAACTAGTATTACAAGCGCTGTGGGATTACTGCCTTTAGCTCTTATTAATGAAAATATATTTGAATTCATTAAAGGCGCATCATTGATGGATGAGGCTACACGCTCAAGTGATTTTAAAAATAATCCTGCAGCATTATTATCATCTGCATGGTATTTAACAGGGGATGGCCTTGGAAAGAGAGATATGGTCGTTTTACCTTATAGAGATAGGTTACAGGTATTTAGTAAATATCTTCAACAATTAGTAATGGAATCATTAGGTAAGAAATTTAATAGGAATGGTGAAATAGTTAATCAAGGTATTTCAGTTTTTGGTAATAAAGGATCTACAGATCAACATGCTTATGTTCAGCAACTGAGAGATGGTATTGATAATTTCTTTTGTATTTTTATTGAATTATTAGATTCTCCA
>FUFK010064217.1_pt1 | contig 20013 bp, 24 predicted proteins | sample 1021851 | NCBI WGS metagenome assembly FUFK01 (sample SAMEA51879418, study PRJEB19060) | metagenome
AGACTTGGCGATCATCCTGAAATTATAAAAGGTTTTGCAAAGATTGCTAACATGATGTCTGAAGATAAAATGGTTACTACAGAAAGCGAAAACGTAAGTAATGTAGGAGATATTGAGTCAGAAATATCTGAAATCATTAATAATCGTGAAGGACCTTATTGGAATAAACAACATCCTGACCATGATAAAATGGTGCAGCAAGTTTATACATTAAGAGAAATGTTAAATAGCAAATAATTTTAATCCCTTGTATTTTTTCTTAAATTAATATAAGGGATTATTACTAGGACAATTCGTAAGAACCCTAATGACAACAGGAAAGACTGTGTTCTAACAGAACTAAAATGCAAGAGATGCCTACCTATTGGTGGAGAACCTTTCTGTTTAAATTAATACTAACAATAAAAATGGGAGACAAATATGTCATCACAAATAACTACAGCTTTTGTACAGCAGTATTCTGCTAACGTACAAATGCTATCTCAACAAATGGGATCGTTATTGAGAGACAAAGTCAGATTAGAAAGCGTTGTAGGAAAAAATGCTTTCTTCGATCAAGTTGGTTCAGTTACTGCAGTTGAAAAAACTAGCAGACATTCAGACACTCCACAAATAGATACACCTCACGCTAGACGTAGAGTATCTCTTGCGGACTATGAATTCGCTGATCTAATTGATCAACAAGACAAAGTAAGACTCTTGATAGACCCAACTTCATCTTATGCTCAAGCCGCTGCTATGGCAATGGGAAGAGCTATGGATGATGTGATCATATCTGCTGCACTAGGTACTGCGTATACTGGTGAGACAGGATCAACTAGCCAATCAAACTCGAATCAAATCGTACATGGTTCTGCTGGTTTAACTATTGCAAAATTAAGAACTGCAAAACAGACTCTTGATTTAGGTAATGTAGATCCTTCTATACCAAGACACATCATAGTATCTCCGAAGCAGATTACTGATCTATTAGGAACAACTGAGGTAACAAGTTCAGACTTCAACACAGTCAAAGCATTGGCTAATGGCGAAGTAAACTCATTCCTTGGTTTTAACTTCATTGTATCAAACAGACTATCATTATCTAGCACAACTAGATCATGTATAGCTTTCGCACAAGATGGAATAGCTCTAGCGGTTGGAAAAGATGTCCAAGCGAGAATAGACGAAAGAGCTGACAAATCTTACGCTACTCAAGTGTACTACTGCATGAGCATTGGTGCTACTAGAATGGAAGAAGCGAAAGTTGTTGAAGTACAATGTACAGAATCATAATAGGAGGAAATANATTATGGCAAACGTAAATACAGATATAGTTACGAATTTCGTAGCGACTCCGCCAGTAAAGAATGATTCCCAACANTTACATGGNNNNAANNGNNTNGCNCANGGAACTATNGCTTTAGCGGCAGGAGANTTATCAGCGACTGACACAGTTATGTTNGCNCCNNTACCTACNAANGCTAGTATTNCCTCNATCAAGTTGTNTAATGACGACTTAGATTCTGGANNNACNAANACNACAGANGTTGGNTTATNNACAACAGNTNTTGTTGCNGTNGATGATGATGCTTATGCTTCTGCGATTACAGACCTTAGAGGTGCTGTAACGACAGGNACTGAAGTAGCATTTGAAGCTAGAAACATNAANAANATGGGNCANAAAGTNTGGGAAGATGCNGGACAATCTTCTGANCCNGGTGGTTACTACTATGTCGGATTATTATTCGATGCAGCTGGTGATACTGCTGGAGACTTAAGTTTCATTATTGAATATGTAATAGACTAATAAGTAATTAAGATAGGGGAGAAATCCCCTATCTTTTAAATAGATTTTGGATTATAAATTATTATGGCATCAGTAGTAGACATTTGTAATGGAGCATTAAACCAATTAGGTGCAACAACTATTCTTTCATTAACAGAAGATTCAAAAAATGCTAGACTATGTAATGCTAGATATACACAAGTAAGAGACTCACTTTTTAGATCACACCCTTGGAACTGCTTACAAAAAAGAATAGAGATTGCAGCAGACACAGATACACCTGCATGGGGATTTAGTTCTCAATATACTTTACCTGCAGACTGTTTAAGATTATTAAGAATATTAGATTATGATTCTAATCATAAAGTAGAAGGTAGAAAAATTTTAAGTAATGCTTCTTCAATGAAAATTTTATATGTAGCAAGAATTACAGACCCTAATGAATATGATGAATTATTAAGAGAAACTTTATCTGCAGCATTAGCAGCAGATATAGCATACGGAGTTACATCTTCAAATCCTGTAACTAAAAATATGTATGAGTTGTTTCAAGATAAATTAAGAGATGCTAGGTTTGTAGATGCAACTGAAGGTCAAAATACATCACCTGATCTCGGTATGACAGACGAAATAGAATCTAGTACCTTTATTAACTCAAGGTATTAACACATGGCACGAGTTGCAGCACAGCTGACCAACTTTACAGGTGGAGAGCTTTCACCACGTTTAGATGGTCGTAATGATCTAACCAAGTATTCATCAAGTTGTAAACGATTAGAAAATTTTATTGTTTACCCACATGGTGCGGCAGCAAGAAGATCAGGTACTACTTTTGTAGCTGAAGTAGCAAGTAGTGCTAACAAAACAAGATTAATCCCTTTTGAATTTTCTACAACTCAAACGTATATGCTTGAGTTTTCTAATCTTAAGATAAGAGTTTATAAAGATGATGGTTCTGTTTTAGAAGGCGACAAAACTATTACTGGTATTACTCAAGCTAATCCTGCTGTAGTAACTGCTAGTTCACATGGTTATTCTAATGGTGATGAAGTTGTTATTACTGGTGTTTCAGGTATGACAGAAGTTAATGGTAAAAGATTTTTAGTTGCAGATAAAACAACAAATACATTTGAACTACAAGACAAAGATGGAGTAGATATAAATAGTTCANGNTTTACTGCTTATAGTTCTGGTGGTGTATCTAATAAAGTTTTTGAAATTACAACACCTTACACAACTGCACAACTCTTTGATATTAAATTTGCTCAATCAGCAGACGTTATGTACATCACACATCCTGAACACGAAGTAGAAAAATTATCTCGTACTGGTCATACGTCTTGGACATTAGAAGATGTTGATTTTACAGGTGGTCCTTTTATGGATGCTAATATTACAACAACCACTTTAAACCCTGGATCACATACTGTGGGTACAGGAGTTGCATTAGTTGCTAGTGCAGTTACAGGTATTAATAGTGGTAGTGGATTTCTTGCAACTGACATAGGTAGATTAGTTAATTTTAGAGATGGTTATGGAAAAATAACTGGAGTAACAGATACGACTAATGCTACTATAAGTATTATAAAAGATTTAGGATCAGCTACTGCATCAGCAGATTGGTCTCTTGGTGCTTTTTCAGATACAACAGGACATCCTTCTTGCGTTACTTTCTTTGAACAACGATTAGTTTTTGCAGGAACAACAGATCAACCTCAAACAATATTTTTTTCAAAGTCAGGTGATTATGAAAACATGGATGCTAACATTGGTGGTACTGTAGCCGATGACGATGCAATTATTTATACCATAGCTTCTAACCAAGTTAATGCTATTAGATTTATGACTGCTACAAGAACTTTAATTATTGGTACAGCAGGTGGTGAGTTTACAGTATCAGGAGGTGGTACAGATAGTGCTATTACACCAACAAATATATTAATTAAAAAACAATCAAACCATGGTGCAGCTAATGTAGATTCTATAGCTGTAGGTAACGCAACATTATTTTTACAAAGAGCTAAAAGAAAATTAAGAGAACTAGCCTATAACTTTGATGTTGATGGTTATGTTGCACCTGACATGACTATTCTTGCAGAACATATTACTGAAGGTGGACTAACACAATTAGCTTATCAACAAGAACCAAATCAAATTATTTGGGGAGTTAGAAGTGATGGTGAGCTTGTAGGTTTAACGTATCAAAGAGAACAACAGGTAACTGCTTGGCATAGACATATCTTTGGTGGTCGATTTGGTAATGCTACCATTACAGTTACTGATTATGCAAACATAGCTGATGGTACAAGAATAGTTTTTACAAAAGCAGATGGTACAACGACAACTTTTACATCCGCTACATCTGCTACATCAGGTAAATTTCATACTACATCTAGTAACAACCAAACAGCAACGAACTTAAAAACATTAATAGATGCTGATTCTGATTTTACAGCAACAGTTAGTAGTAATGTTGTTACTATTACAGAGACATCACCATTATCTACAGGATTTTTAACTATTAAATCTTTAGATGATGATGTCAGATTAGCAAAAACTGATGAAGGTAAAGCAGTTTGTGAAAGTATTTCAGTTATACCTACAGATAATTCTGAATATCAAACTTGGGTTATTGTTAAAAGAACAATCAATGGTGCTACAAGAAGGTTTGTAGAATTTATTAATAACTTTGATTTTACAGAAACAGATAATACAACATTTAATTTTTTAGATAGTGCTTTAGCTTATAGTGGTTCAGCTGCTACAACCATTTCAGGTTTAGATCACCTTGAGGGACAAACAGTTTCTATATTAGCAGATGGTGCAACGCATCCTGATAAAACAGTATCAAGTGGATCAATTACATTAGATCGTTCAGCAACTAATGTTAAAGTAGGTCTCGCTTATAAATCAATATTACAAACGATGAGACTTGATGCTGGTTCACAGAATGGAACATCACAAGGTAAGACAAAAAGAATATATGAGATTACAATAAGACTATATGAATCTATTGGTGTTGAAGTTGGAGAATCTTTAAGTAATATGGAAAGAATACCATTTAGAACATCATCTGATCCTATGGATGAAGGTATACCTGTGTTTACTGGGGATAAAGCTGTAGAATTTAGAGGTAATTATGATACTGATGGCTTTATCTTTGTTAGACAAACTCAACCTTTACCTTTAACAGTATTATCTTTATACCCAGAGTTACAAACGAATGACTAAAAATTTATTAAACATAGTTCCTTATATTTCAAAACATGGTAAGATTATTCTTGCTAGTCAAATGAACCATGTTCTTGATGGATAAAGATGCACAGTTTGATGGCGATGCGATGGAATTAGAACAAAAAGGATTAGCTTATACTTGTATGATTAATGATCAACCTATTGCATCTGCAGGTATGAAAATTATTTGGGATGGTGTAGCAGAAGGCTGGGTATTAGCGACAAGTAAAGTTTGGAATCACCCACTTGTTATTGCTAGAGCTATTAAGAAAAATTTTGCAAGACTAGCAAAAGAAAATAATATAAAAAGAGTACAAACAGCTGTAAGAGCTGACTTTAAAATAGGTTTAAAGTTTGCTTCATGGCTTGGTTTACAAAACGAAGGATTGATGAAACATTATGGTTTTGATGGTTCAGATCACTTCAGATATGCGAGGATATTCTAATGAGTTGGCAACAGGCGGTAGTAGGAGCATTAGGTTACGCACAATATAAACAACAAGGTGCTATAGGTAAATATAATCAATCCATTGCTAATCGTAATGCTCAAGTTAAAGAACAAGAAGCTCAGATATTAGATGATAAATTAAATTTAGAACTTTCACAATTTGATAAAAGTTTTAGAAAATTACAAGGTACTCAGGTTGTTAATACTTTAAAATCTGGAGCAGAGTTTTCTGGATCAGCAAGAAACATACAATTATCAAATTTGTATGAAGCTGAAGTAGAAAAAGATATTGCTAGATATAATACTGAAATAGGTAAAGCTAGAAAATTTGAAGAAGCTAACTTTGCTAGAATATCTGGTGAAGTTGCTAAACAACAAGCAAGACTTGCTCAACTAAGAACTGCAACAGAAACAGGTACAAGTTTATTAAAAATGGGGAGTGTTAGTTAATAATGCCAAAGATACCTACATTTACATCTAAAGGAACAATAACTGGTCAAGGACCAAGTGTTACGACTAATTTACAAATACCTTTAACACAAACTGTTGCTGGTGCTTTACAACCTATTTCAAAATATGTTGAGCAAGAATATATAAAAGAAAAAACATTAGAAGAAAATAATAAAGTAGATAAATTAATAGCAGATTCATATAAGGATAATGAAAACGGACCTCAAGGTTTTTTAACTCTTTCAAGTGAAACAGGAAAAACATCTAATCCTTCAGATGCTTCAAATTTTTATGATCAAGGTGTTGATAAATTATATAATTATTTATCTTCTACAAAAACTGATAATTTTTCAAAGTTTGGTAAACAAATTTTTAAATCTAAATTTTATGGATCAGCTGCACAACTCAAATCAAATGCTTTATTAGAATCAAGAAAATTACAATTTAAAGAATCTTCTGATATAGATAGTGATTTTATTACACAAAAAACTATTGCTCTTTCTCAAAAAGCAAATGGTTCAGGATTAAAAGAAATATATGAAGCAATAGATCAAAGATTAGATGCTAATCCATTTTATGATGAAAGACCTCAACTTAAAAAAGAAGTTAAACAAAAGTATCAGCAATTTGGTTCTGTTGCAACAGCAAACAGATTATTATTAACTCAACCAGCTTTATTAAAAAAACAATTACAAGATGGTGTATACAATGTATTAGAATCAGAAGATATTATAGAACTTTCTCAAAAAGCAGACAAAGCAATTAAAGATCAAAAATTTCAAACATTAACTAATACAATATCTTTGGTTGGTATAGGTGATATTCCACCAAGTGCTTTAAAAGATATAACAACACAAACTTTAAATGGAAAATTTGCAGGTGATGAAAATTTACAAAATATTTATAATTCATTATCATCTTCTGATAAAAGAGAATTTAGAACATTTGTTGCTAAAAAAGCAAGAGAAAAAAGAAATGAGTTACTCTTTGAAATTTCAGCAGAGGATGCTGCTACAAAACTTGATGAAAATGAACTTTTTAATGAAGTAATGATAGAAGTAAAACCTGAGACTGGTTTTAATCAAAAACAAATAAATGAATTTTTTAAACAAAATTCTGTTGCTTTAGAACAATTTACTGGTTTAAATACTAAAATACAAGATAACAATACAAATAAAATAGTTGCAATGTCTGATGCAGACTTAAATAGAAATATAATAGGTCTTATAGCAACAGATAAAATTAATAGAATTACAGATAAATTTACTTTACCAGGAGAAACAGAATCACGTTCTATTGTTGAAAGATTTAATGAAGGAACAGATGTAGATGATATTAGATTTTATGCTAATATAATTAAAGATCAAAGTACAAATCCAAATTTATTTCAAAAAAAGTTTTCACCATTTTATTCTTTTTTAGAACAAACTAGAAATTTAATTGCATCTGATTCTGTAAGATTAATTGACAATGTGACATATAATAAAACATTAAATGTTTTTAAAAGAGATATGTATGACAGATACCAAGATGGTTTAGCAAAAGGATTAAAACCAATCGAACTAATTGATCCTACAAATAAAAATTATATTGCTAAAGATTATCTAAGTTACACAGTTGATAAAAATGAAATTTTTAAAAGCATGATGGAAAATGTAAATAAAGATAATAATGTTCCTAAAAGGCTTCCTGGTGAATCATTTAAAGATTACAAAAAAAGAAATAATCTATAATGAGTGAGATACAAAAAGACATTCAATTAATGAAAGATTCTGGATTTAATCCAACTGAAATAGAAAATTACAAAAAAGAACAAATTACAATTATGGAAGGAGCAGGTTTTTCCAATAATGAAATACTTGGAGAGTTTGGTGTAAAGCCTATAGACACTTCTAGCATGGACACAATATATGATGAGTATATTGGTTTAAATGAAGAATTGTTAAAACCTGTTTATGAAACAATAAAAGAAGCTGAAGAAAGAGATGATAGATCACTTTATGAAAAAGCTGTTGGAAAAGGTTTTGATCAAATTGGAGAAAGAATAAAAGCTGGTTGGAATACTGGAGTTGTTGATTTAATTCAAAGTCAGTACAACATTCCCAATATATCTGGAAAAGATCAAACAGAAAAATATTTTAATTTAGAATTTGAAGATACTGGTTTCTTGGAAAGAAACATTACTAATGCTTCTAGAATTGTAAAAGACTTACCATTATACCTTGGTATTGGATATGCAACGAGACCATTCAGTATTTTTGGTGCAGGTTATGGTGTGGGTTCTATTAGAGAAACTTTTTTAACCATGAGGGAAAAAGGACAAGTAGGAACTTTTGGTGAGTTTTGGGATGCTTATAGAAAACATGGTATTAAAGCAGGTTTAAAAGAAGGAGTTCAATTATCTATGGCTTCAAGGTTTGGTAGATTATCAAATAAATTTATACCATCTACATTATTACAGGTTACAGGTTTTGAAGGAACAGGAGCTGTGATTGAAAGAAAACTTCCAAGTGCAGAACAACTAACAGACTCAGTTATATTATTTGGTAGTTTTGGATTAGCATCAAGAGGAGCTGCTAAAGCTAAAAGTATAATTACTAAAACTCCTTACGATGCCGTAGACCTTTCAACTTTATATAAATTAGATGAAAATGTTAAACAAGATATGTCTAGTTTAAATTTAGAAATACCAAGAACAATGGCTAAACTTGTTGAAAAACAAACTGGTCAAAAAATAAAAATTGATGCAGATTTTACAAAAGGATTAAATATGTCTGAAGTTGTTACAAAATTTTTAAATCAAGTAAAATTTGAAAAACCAAAAGACAGAGCAGAACTAAAAGATTTATTTACAAGACTTTTTATTGATAGACTTCATCCTTTAAGACGTCTTGTTCAAAGAGTTGAAGATGTAAAAAACACATCAGGTAGACTTAATATTTATGAACAATTCAGAGTTCTTGTAGGCATGACAAATCGTGCAGGAGCTATAATTACTAAAGGGATGATTAGAGCTAAAGATTTAGAAATAATAGGTAAAAGTTTTAATGATATTTTACAACCATTAAGATTAAACAATTTAAAAGGTAAAATTGAAAAAGGTTTTTTAGGAAAAGAAAATGTTGTTCAAGGTAAAAAAGCAAATGAAAAAACTTTAAAAAAACAATATGCAGAACTATCTAGTTATTTAATAGCAAGAAGAGTTGTAGAATATAATGAAAGAGGTTTAGCATCTGGTTTTAAATTAAAAGAAGCTAAAGAAGTTATTAAAGAATTAAAACCAAAATATGATAAAATTGCAAAAGAGATTGATGTTTATCAAAGACAATTATTAGAATATGCAAGAGACTTAGGATTAATTGATAAAGGAGCTTTTAATGCAATGATTGAAGCTAATAAAAGTTATGTTCCTTTCGCAAGAATTTTAGAAGCAATGGAATCTGGCAAAGAAACAGGCTATACTAAAGTAGTTCAAAATCCATTTAAAAGAGTTAAGGGTTTCAAAGGAAAAGAAGGAGAAGCTGTATTATTTGATCCTATAGAAACAATATATAGCAATACTTTTAGAATAGTAAAACTTGCAGAAAGAAATAACTCATTAAATAAATTTTTTGATTTTGTAGAAAAGAATAAAAAAGTTTTTCCTGATATAAATAAACTCTCACAAAGAACTGAACTTAAAGTTGAAAGATCAAAACTAGAACAAATTTTAGATAATCCTTCAGAAGTTTCTAATTCAGGTATTATAAATCTTAATGTTTTTACAAAAGAATTTATGAGATCAGATTCAAATACTGTTCAAGTTTTTAGAAACGGAAAACTAGAAACATGGGAAGTAGGAAGAGATTTAGCACAAGCATTAGCAGAATTTACTCCATCTGAAATGGGTGTTGTTACTAGAGTTTTAGGTTTACCTGCAAGAACATTAAGAGCTGGTGCTACTACATCACCAGACTTTATATTTTCTAACATAGCAAGAGATACTGTGTTAGCACCAATATTTTCTAAATCTGGTTTTATTCCAGGGTGGAACACATTAAAAGGTGCTTATATTATGGCAGCAGCAAAAACAGGTTTTAATAAAAATGCAGAAAGATTATTTAAATTATGGGAGAAATCAGGTGGTATGCAATCAACTTTAATTTCTCTTGATAGAAATATTTTTGACAAACCAGTTTATGATCAATTAACAGGAAGAGTAATTAGAAATCAAATAAAGAATCCATTAGAAATTTTAAGAACATTATCAGAGATTGGTGAGAATATAACTCGTCTTGGTGAGTTTCAACTTGCTTATAAAAAAGCTGGAAGAGAAGGATTGAAGGGAAGAGAACGTGCAGAAAGAGCTGGTTTTGAAACAAGAGATGTAACAATAGATTATGCAAAAATGGGTTACTATATGAAGGGACTAAATCAAGTTTCAGCTTTTTACAATGCAAGAGTTCAAGGTTATGTAAAAATTTATGAAGCCTTTAGAGATAGACCTGGAAGAGCTGCAACTGCTATTGCAGCAGGAATTGTTTTACCATCATTATATTTTTGGTATGCAAACAAAGATAGTGAAATTTATAGAAGGCAACCTAAATGGGTAAAAGACAATTATTGGATTGTTGTAATGGATGAAGGAACTGAAGATGCAAGAGTTTATAGAATACCAAAACCTTTTGATCTTGGTGTAGTTTTTGGCACAGGCACAGAACAATTTTTAGATTATCTTTTTAATGATCATCCTGAAACAATTAAAAATAGTAGAGAATTTGCTTTAGATTTTATTGCAAATCAAATGAAAAATTTAAATCCTATACCAACTATTTTAACTCCACCTTTAGAAACGTATATGAATAAAAGTTTTTTTACTGGTAATCCTATTGTTCCATATTATATGGAATCAAAATTACTTTCTCCTTATCAATATAATCCATACACGACAGAAACTTCAAAATTAATATCAAGAAGTATTATGGCTTTATTTGGTGATGACCCAAACTATACCGCTTCACCTTTAGTAATTGAAAATTGGATAAGAGGTTGGACTGGTGGATTAGGTAACTATATGTTGATGGCTTTAGATAAAGCTCTAGTAGCATCAGGTATGATAAATGATCCTATTAAACCAAAAGATTCTCTGACAAAAATACCAGGGATGAGAGCTTTTAATTTAAGAGACCCTTCTATACAATCTGAATTTATTACGGATTTTTATAATCAATATAGTAAGGTTAAAAAGTTCAGAGGAACACTAGATTTTTTAGTAAAAACTGGTAACAAAGAGGAAGCTAAAAGAGTTGCAAAACAAATTGAAAAAGTCAAAATAAAACAGGTTGTTTTAGAAAGAAATAAACAAGTAATAGATCAGGTTACTGATAGTATACGTAAAATTCACAATAATAGAGACATGAAGCCTGAAGAGAAACAGGAAGCAATAGATAAGTTAATTTTAAGAACTATACAAATAGCAAAAGAAAGTTTAGAAGGTATGTATGGTATACCTAAAAAGGATAATAAATAATGGTAATACTTTTAATATTGATATTAAACAATAATGGTAATATAGAGAGTTAATATGACAGTATCTTCAACTACAGTAAAAAACTCATACTCAGGTAATAGCTCAACTACAGCTTTTGCTTATAGCTTTAAAATATTTGCAGACACAGACCTACAAGTTATTATACGTTCCTCTACAGGAACAGAAACAACAAAGACTCTAACAACACACTATACAGTATCTGGTGCAGGAGATGCTTCAGGCGGAAATGTAACTTTCACGACAGGCAATACACCTGCTACTGGAGAAACTGTGGTTATTAGAAGAGCTGTTCCGCAAACTCAGGCTATAGATTACATAGCCAATGATCCATTCCCTGCGGAAACACACGAAGAGGGTCTGGATCGTGCAACAATGACGATTCAACAAATGCAAGAAGCGTTAGATCGTTCATTTAAAGTTTCAAGAACAAACACCATTACTTCACCAGAGTTTACTGATGATGCTAGTACAAGAGCTAGTAAAACTCTAGGATTTGATAGTTCTGGTGATTTAACAACAGTAGCTGATTTTTTACCTGCAGGTGGAGATTCAGCAATGTTTCAATATTCAACAACAACAGCAGACGCTGATCCTGGAGCAGGAAAATTTAGATTAAACAATGCAACAATATCTAGTGCAACTGAAATGTACATAGATGATTTAGAATTTAATGGTACAGATGTTTCAGCATGGGTACAAAGCTGGGATGATGTTACAGGTAACGACACAAACAGAGGTCGAATAAGAATTTCAAAAGCTAACACACTAGATACTTGGATGGTATTTAAAGTAACTGGTGCAATTACAGATGCTAGTGGTTATTCAAAAATAACTTTAGTTTACATTGATACTGCTGGTACATTTGCTGATGATGATAAAGTATTTATTTCATTTGTAGCAAGTGGAGAAGATGGTGCAATACCAGGATATTTTTATAAGTTTGATACAGGCACATCTGATACAGACCCTGGTGCTGGAGAAATAGCATTTAATAATGGAACATACGCTTCAGCTACAGAAATTTATATTGATGATGCTGACGCTAATGGTGTTACAGTTTCAACAGATATTTTAACATGGGATGATAGTACCTCTACGATTAGAGGTAGCTTAATGATCTATGATATTAATGATAGTTCAACTTATGCTAGGTTTAATATAACTGGTGCNTCTACNGATGCTNNNGGATATGTNAAACTAACAGTTACTCACGTAGCAAGTAACAATACATTTAGTGCTGCTGACGAACTATCAGTACATTTTTCAAGGTCTGGTAATAAAGGAGATACAGGCTCAACAGGTGCAACGGGATCAACAGGTTCTACAGGAGCAACTGGAGCTGCAGGAACTAACTCACAACTATCAATGACTTTTGAAAGCACAACAAGTGATGCTGATCCAGGTGCAGGTAAAATAGCTTTTAACAATGGAACACTATCAAGTGTATCTGTTTTATATGTAGATGATGCAGATGACGCTGGAGCTGATATATCAGGCTTTGTACAATCTTGGGATGATATATCAAACACGACTGCAAGAGGAATTGTAACTATAACTAAAGAAGGTACAGCATCTACTTACGCAACATTTAAAATATCTGGTGCAGTAACTGATGCAAGTGGTTACACAAAAGTTGCAGTAACACACATTGTATCAAATGGTACATTTTCAGATAATGATGGAGTTGGAGTACACTTTAGTTATTCAGGAGCTGATGGTTCAGACGGAGAAATGACGAGCTTTACTCTAGCTGGATCAAGTGGATCAAGTCAAACAATAACAAACGGAAACACAGTAACCATAGCCGCAGGGACAGGTATTACAACTACTGGAGGATCAACAGATACAGTTACGATAGCTGTTACTGATGACCCTACAGCACTTGCAATCGCACTCGGCTAGTATATAAAGGCAATATAGGAGAATAAATGGCAAATACTTTTAAGGCAATCACTTTCGCAGCAGAACCTGCTTCAGCAGGAACACCTTATGTTATGTATACAGCAGCAGGAAGCACAACAACTGTAGTTCTTGGTCTTGTATTAGCTAACCTACATACAACAGCAGTAACAACTGAAGTTGAGCTTGTTAGTACAACATCAAACAGAGGTGGAGCAAACAATGTTGCTAATGGTACATCATTATTAGTTAAAGATGTAACGATACCAACAGGAAGTTCATTAGAAATTTTATCAGGTTCTAAAGTTATTTTAGAAGCTGGAGATAAAATACAAATTGATTGTTCAGTTGCTGATAAACTATCAGGAACATTATCAGTCATGGAAATAACGTAGGAGTTTTAAGTGGGTTATATAGGTTCAAAACCAGCAAACAAACCAGTAGTTGCAAGTGATTTAGACCCAGCAGTTATTACTGGTCAAACAGCTTTAGGTGCAACACCAGCAGACACAGATGAGTTTTTAATTTCTGATGCTGGAACACTTAAAAGAATGGATTACTCTTACATCAAAGGTGGCGGTGCATTTGAATTAATAACAACAACCACACTTTCAAGTGCTGCTAGTTCTGTGGATTTTACAAGCACTCACATAACAACAACTTATAGAGATTATAGAATAATAGCTTCAGGATTAATAGGTGCTTCTGACGATGTTAAATTTCAATTAGCTTTTAGTACAGGTGGTGATGGTTCAAGTTATAGAACTGACTCAGATCACGATTTTGCTTTTACAAATATTAATTCTGATGACAACAACGAAAATTTTGAAACAGAAGTAAATCAAGGTNNTGTTANTATATCACGGTGCAATAACACAAGGTNATGNTACAGGTGAATCAGGAAGTTTTATAGCTGATATTTTTGATCCATTAAATCAAACATCAAATAACTCATTTTTACATGGAATGGCACACGGGGTGTATAGAGATACAGGTGGTGTATTGTGTTATTTTAGAGGTGGTTTTGGAATATCAGACTCAGGTTTAGAAGATACAGTTTTTAATGGTATAAGAGTAAAATATAGTTCAGGCAATATTGCACAAGGAACTGTAAGTTTATACGGGAGAAAAATATAATGGCATATATTGGTCAATCTCCTTCAATAGGAAATTTTCAAGTCTGCGATGCTATCAGTGTAGTTAATGGTCAAGCTGCATACACGATGCAAGTATCATCTGTTAATGTAGTACCAGAAACAGCTAANCACATGATAGTTAGTCTNAATGGAATTATTCAAAAACCAGGCAGTTCTTATACTGTATCAGGTTCAACTATTACCTTTGCATCTAATTTAGCAACAGGTGATGTTATAGATTTTATTCATATACTAGGATCAGTTCTTGATCTTGGTGTACCTAGCGATGATACAGTAAGTACAGCTAAAATATCTGCTAATGCTGTAACAGCAGCTAAATTTAATGCAGATGTAATTTCAGGACAAACTGCTTTAGCAGAAGCTCCTGCNGATACNGACGAGTTTTTAGTTANCTGATGNTGGTANNATTAAAAAGAATAGANTANTCGCTTATAAAAGGTGGTGGTCAAAAAACATTATTATCTACAACAACAGTATCAAGTTCAGTAGCAAATGTAGAAATAACTTCAAACATAGATAGCACTTATGCTAGATATGAAATTACTTGCGATAATTTTAGCTGTGCAACTCACGCAGCATCTTTAAGATCAGTATTTTTTCAAGGTGGTTCAGCAGATACTTCAAGTGATTATCTATGGATATATCATTATGAACAAAGTGATAATACTGACACAGCTCGAAATAGAGATCCTTCAGGTGCAGGATATTTTCAAATTTTAGATGAATGCAGAGAAACAACTGAAGAACCAGGACATTTTAGATTAACTTTATATAGTCCATCTGACACAAATGCTTATTGTTATGCTGATTGGATTGCTACATATTCAAGAGATGGTGGTAATTGTAATTTTCTTCGTGGTGCTGTTCAATTTAAACAAACTCCAGCAGTTGATGGTATAAGATTTTATATGTCATCAGGAAATATTGACAGCGGAGTTTTTAAACTTTACGGCATAACATAGGAGTTAAACAATGGCTCTTAATTTTTGCAACAACAATTCCTTATCAGCTTCGTTAAACAAGTTTAACAAAGAAGAGGAGATTCTGTAATGGCATTAAATTTTGCAAATAATAATTCATTGTCAGCAATAACAGCTTTACCAGCTACAATATCAGGTGGTGGATTAAATTTAATATCTACACAGACAGCTAGTAGTAGTGCAACAATAGATTTTACAAGTGGAATAGACTCTACCTATAAGGAATATATTTTTAAATTTATAAGCATACACCCATCTGCTTACGCATCTTTACAATTTCAAACTTCAACAGATGGTGGTTCATCTTATGGAGTAACTGTAACTTCAACTGTTATACAAGCTACTCACGATGAAAGTGGTTCTTCTAGTTCTCTTTCTTATGAAACAGGTTTAGACCTAGCACAATCAACTAATTTTCAAAATTTAGGAAATGGTGAAGCAAATGATAGTGATGCTGGTAGTTCAGGGTTTTTACATTTATTTGACCCTAGCAACACTACTTTTGTCAAACATTTTATGGGTACTTATTCAACTTTTGATACTGCACCAACTGCAATTGTTGAAAGAGTTGCTGGTTATTTCAATACAACATCTGCAATAGATGCAGTTCAATTTAAAATGAGTTCAGGCAACATAGATAGTGGAGTTATAAAATTATATGGAGTTAGTTAAATACAATAACAATTCAATTTCAAGTGTNACTGCTNTAGNNAGNATNGCAAGTGGTNNNTTANNTTTACTTGCCACAAACACTATNACNTCAGGAGTATCGTCATCNTCNTTTACTTCTAATATTGATAGCACNTACGATACNTANNTNTTNAAATTTATAAATATNCACCCNGCTNNTAATAATGTAACTTGGAGTGTAAATTTTAGAGATGGTGGTTCTAATTTTGATGCTACAAAGACAACTACTCAGTTTCTTGCCAATCATACTGAAGCTGGTGGCGGTGCAGGTATATCATACAGCACATCACAAGATTTAGCACAATCAACTAGCTATGCACCTTTTAATGAAAACACTTATGGAACTGATGCTGATGCTTCTTTATGTGGTGAAATGTTTTTGCTTTCACCCTCATCAACAGTTTTTGTAAAACATTTTATTGCTAAAGTAGGTTTTATGGCAACAAATCCTGGAAGTAGACACGATTTTATGGCTGGATATTGTAATACCACATCAGCTATTGATGGTGTAGATTTTAAGTTTAGCAGTGGTAATATTGATAGTGGTGTCATCAAAATGTATGGATTAAGTAAATCATGAGTATAATTAAATTAAATAACAGAGCAGTAAAAGATGCAACAGCATTAGGTAGCATAACAGGACTTGGTAATTTAATATTAATTAAAACACAAACTGCTAGTGATGCAACATCAATAGAATTTAAACATGGAACATCAGATGTAGTTATTGATAGCACATATAAAGAGTATATATTTTTTATGAATAATATGCACCCAGCTACTGATGGTCAAAATTTAATGTTTAATTTATCAGCAGATACTGGATCAAACTATAACGTAACAAAAACAACTACTTTTTTTAGAGCTGCACATAATGAAGATGGTTCTAGTGGCACAATCAATTACAGAACTGGTGAAGATTTAGCTCAAAGCACTGGCGAACAAAAATTAAATATGGGAACAAATGGAAGTGATGCTGATAGTGGTTCAAGTGGTTATTTGCATTTATTTGATCCAAGCTCCACTACTTTTGTTAAACATTTTATAGCAAGAAATAGCGATGCTTTTGATGAACCAGGAGCTGTTGATAGTTATGTTGCAGGTTATGCAAATACTACAAGTGCAGTTGATGCTATTCGATTTAAATTTGGTTCAGGTAATATAGGAAGCGGAACAATCTCACTTTACGGAGTGCTTTAATTAGTATACAACAACAACAAACAGGAGAAAAAATATGGCAAGATACAAAATGGTAAATGGAGAAAGAATCCAACTTACAGCAGAAGAAGAAGCAGCTAGAGATGCAGAAGAAGCAGCTTGGTCAGCTGGTGCTTTTGATAGAGCTATGGCAGACTTGAGACAAAGAAGAAATAATTTGTTAAAAGATACTGACTTCTATGCTTTGTCAGATGTAACAATGAGTGCTGACATGACAACGTACAGGCAAGACCTTCGTGATCTTACAAATGGTTTAAGTACAGTTGCTGATGTTAATGCTGTTGTCTACCCAACAAAACCTGAATAAATTATATAAATTATAATTCATATCTGTTAATAAATTAACATGAAGTTTATGTTAATTTTAAAGGTATGTTCCGTTGTACACTTGAATTGTTTACCACCAATTCAGGACAGTTTTGTATTTAATTCTTGGTCAGAATGTGCTAGTGCAGGTTATCTACGATCTATTCAAACAAATAATAGTATAGATAGTGGTATGGTAAATAGAAATAAAATAGTTATAAACTTTGAGTGTGTAGAAGTTGAAGAATCATAGGAGAATATTATGGATAAAATGATAGAAACATTTTTANAAGAGATAACAAACTTTTGGAAGAAAGTAAAAAGCTATGTCAAAAACAAAATTAAAAAAATCATCTGCAACTGTAAATGCCAAAAAACAGATTAGAGAATACGCAGAAAAAAATAATAGTATTCGTATCTCTTACCATGAGAAGGTATGTCAGGAACGTATGAAAACTTTATTTAAAGCGATTGACGAAATGCGTAAAGATATAAAAAGTTTACACTCTGATATGAATAAAGGTAAGGGTGTTATTAGTTTTCTTATTATTATAGGTGGACTTATAGGAGCTGCGGTTGGCTTNTTTAAATGGAATGGCTAAACGCAGACAGACAGCNTCAGTAGGANTNTNTAATGAACTCATTGCACAAGCACACTTTGCCAAAGACCCTAACAAGATTGTCTTTGTACCAGCTATGGGTAAAGGACCAATAGATATGGTAGTCTTGGATATAACCACAGGTGAGTATCAAGCCTACGATGTTAAGAGTGCAAATTATAGAAAATCAGAGTATACTCCTAAAGATACCTACAAAAGAAGAGCAGGTACGCTAATAAATAGAGGATTGACAGACGAGCAAAAAAAATTAAAAGTCAAAATATATTATAACAAATGAAACTTACAGCTAATATAACATTAGATGAGCTTACTAAGTCGCAAATTGCTGAACGGAAAGGCATTAATAATAATCCTAATCCACAGCAAATAGAAAATTTAAAAGCATTAGCAGTAAATATATTACAACCAGTTAGATCACACTTTGACAAACCTTTAATTATATCTAGTGGATTTCGTACAGCTCAACTTTGCACAGAAATAGGAAGTAGTATTAACAGTCAGCACGTAGCAGACGAAAGTGCAGCCGCAGCTGACTTTGAGATACCTGGTGTAGATAATAGAGAACTAGCTCTTTGGATTAAATCAGAGTTAGAATTTGACCAACTCATTTTAGAATTTTACAGAGACAACGAACCTACGTCAGGTTGGATTCATTGTTCATATTCAACTAACGCAAATAGAAATCAATCATTAAGAGCTATGAGAGAAGAAGGCAAGGTTATTTACAAACCTTGGTTAGAATAATATGTGGTTAAATTTATTAGGTATGGGAGTTAAGACAGCTGCCAAATTATATCAAGACAAACAAAAAACTAAAGAAGCATTATCAGAAGCCAGACTTCACCATGCAGAGAAGATGAGGAGGGGGGAGATTGAGTATAAAGGTAAAGTATTTGAGCATCAGAAGGGAGACTGGAAAGATGAGTTCGTACTTATCGTGTTATCTACCCCTATCTTCATGTTAGCTTACTCTGTATTTGCAGATGATCCAGAAATAGAACAGAAGATGGATTTATTTTTTGAGAAACTACAATCAATGCCATGGTGGTTGGTTGGACTTTGGGTATCAGTCGTTGCTGCTATCTATGGTATCAAAGCAAGTGAAATAAAAAACTTTAGCAAATGACCATCAAAAAATCTTTTGCACAACAGTACAATCGTAAAGTAAATCTACTATCACAACAAACAGGTAAGTATGGCAAGAGTAAAATTCGATCTAAACAAACCAAAGCACGAAAGAATACCAAAAAAAACTAGCATTGGTAGACGACCCAAAATGTCATCTATGAACAAGCATAAGAAGAGAACTTGGAAGAAAAGAAATAGAGGTGGTGAGTGAAACCCATAATGATAACCCTGTTATACTTAACTTTTGGTGGTGAAATAAAGCAAGATAGTTTTGAAATCTTTACAAGTTGTAGCTCTTGGTTTAAGACAAATATAACATCTGTGGAAAAGAAGAAAAAGACATTTATGTCTAATCATTTTTACCACACTTACAAAGGTAAAAAAGTTATAGGATATATTTGCGGAGGAGAAGAACCACAATGAAAAAACCAAAAAGTAAATTAGAATATTTAAAAAAGAATATAGTTATAGTTCCTGTGATAGCAGCAATTATAGCTGGAACATTTACATCGGTTAGATATGTGCTTAACCTTACAGATACAATTACAGCTAACCAAGAAACTATTATTAAATTAGAAGAACGAT
>FUFK010036920.1_pt1 | contig 20012 bp, 18 predicted proteins | sample 1021851 | NCBI WGS metagenome assembly FUFK01 (sample SAMEA51879418, study PRJEB19060) | metagenome
AGATAAGGTAAGGCAAATATTGTGGATGGCTTTAATGGTTGGCTTAGCATTATCTTTAATACTTATAAATATTGGTCCAATAATAAAACTACTTCCCATTGATTTAGAGGTATCAGTCATTACAAGCGAATATTTGAGGGCTATCGCGATAGGTGCTGTTTTTATGGGTTTATTTACGTGTCTTAGATGTTTCAGTGAAGGGATGACCTTAACACTTCCTGTTTTTTATGTTGCTTTTACTGGGATGCTAATCAATATCCCACTAGATATTATCTTGGTAAATGGTTTATTTGGTTTTCCTAAGCTTGGTGGAGTGGGATGTGGTTATGCAACTTCTTTAATAGCTATTTTCCAAACTATAGCGATATCTGTTCTTATTATGAAATCAAAACTTTATAAGAACGTCAGAATCTTTAAATCAATTACTTTACCTAAATTAGAAACCTTTAAAGAAGTTTTTAAGCTTGGTATACCCATAGGTTTTGGTATTTTTATAGAGCTAAGTATGTTTAGTGGTGCTGCTTTGATAATCAGTGCTCTGGGTGTAGGAGTAATAGCTAGTCATACAATAGCAATCAATATAACGAGTGTATTTTTCATGCTTCCATTAGCATTTGGTCTTGCAACAGCTACCCGAGTTGGTAATCTTATTGGAGAACAAAGATTGTTGGATGCAGAATTCTCAACCAGAAGTTCTCTTTTGCTTTGCTTTGTAATTGCAATAATTACAACAATAACCATCTATACCTTCAGAGAGTTATTGGTTTCTCTTTACACAAATGATCCTCAGGTTATTGCTCTTGGAGTAAGTTTATTGTTGTATGCAGCTATTTTTCAAATACCTGATGGAGTTCAGATGTCAGCAGTTGGAAGCTTGAGAGGTTTTAAAGATACTTTTGTGCCAATGATACTAATATTAATTTCATATTGGATTATTGCTCTTCCTGCTGGATTTGTAATGACTTACGGGATTATTGGTCCCAAATTGGGAGCTGCAGGAATGTGGATTGGTATGATTTTAGGCCTTTCNGTATTTTGTTTGCTTGGAATTTTACGATTGAAAAAGGTTGTAGGTGCAAACCTCAAGACATCAGTGACTTTATAGTAGAGCCTATTTCAAGAAGATTTTTTGCAACAACAACACCGCTCTCATTTAGTTTTTTTATTTTATCCTCTGCCGTACCCTTGCCTCCAGAAATTATGGCACCTGCATGGCCCATTCTTTTGCCCGGTGGTGCAGTCTGACCAGCAATATATGAAACAACTGGTTTAGTGACATTCTGTGAAATGAATTCAGCAGCTTCCTCTTCAGCACTTCCTCCAATCTCTCCAACCATGACAATTGCGTCTGTTTGATCATCAACTTCAAAAAGTTTCAAAATATCAATAAAAGAAGAGCCAGGAATTGGGTCACCACCTATTCCAACACAACTAGATTGCCCCAGACCTAGATCAGTAGTTTGCTTCACTGCTTCATAGGTAAGTGTCCCTGATCTAGATATAATTCCAACTCTTCCAGGAAGATGAATCTCACCAGGCATAATTCCCATTTTCCCTTCTCCAGGGGTGATAACACCCGGACAGTTAGGGCCAATAAGAGTAATGCCTAAGCCATCAACAATCTTTTTTACTTCTAACATATCCAAAGTTGGAACACCTTCTGTTATACAAACAATAAACTTTATTCCAGCTTCTGCGGCTTCGAGAATTGCACCTTTACAAAAGGGTGCTGGAACAAATATTAATGATGCGTTTGGTTGCACTTGTTCAACCGCCTCGTTAACTGAATTAAAAACAGGTAAATCTAAGTGTGAGGTTCCACCTTTTCCAGGGGTTACTCCACCCACAACATTAGTTCCATATTCTATAGATTGAGATGAATGAAGCGTTCCTTGAGACCCAGTAAAACCCTGAACAAGCACTCTTGTATCTTTGTCAATTAGGATACTCATTTTGCAAGCTCCACAGCAGTTCTAGCTGCATCTTCCAAACTATTCTTACTTTGTATTTTTGAGGACGAATTAGAAAGGATTGATAGTCCTTTTTCTGCACTATTGCCTTCAAGCCTTACAACAACAGGTATTTCAACTCCTACTTCATCAATTGCTGCAACTATACCTTCTGCAATTAAATCACATCTAACAATACCTCCAAAAATGTTTACAAGTACTACTTTTACTTCTGGATCATCCAAAATTATTTTAAAAGCTTTTGCTACCCTTTCTTGAGTAGCTGTGCCTCCAACATCAAGAAAGTTCGCAGGATTCCCTTTGAAAAACTTTATTGTATCCATTGTGCCCATTGCTAATCCTGCTCCATTTACCATGCATCCAATATTTCCATCCAATGAAACATAACTTAGATCATATTTTGATGCCTCAGATTCTCTAGGATCCTCTTGAGTTGGATCATGCATTTCTTGTAACTCTTTTTGTCTAAAAAGTGCATTTGAATCAATATTTATCTTTGCATCTAAACAGTGCAAATTGCCATCTTCTTTTATTACAAGTGGGTTAATTTCCAGAAGGCTAAGGTCACATTCAAAGAACATTGAAACTGTTTTTCTTACAATATNCTCCATCTGNGAAGATTGAGTGTCATTCAGTTTGAGTGTGCTACATATCTTTTCAATATCGCCTTGTGATACATCTTTACCATTAAGAGATATGGAGGCGATCTTTTCAGGAGTTTCCTCGGCAACTTTTTCTATATTTACTCCNCCCTCCGAGGATGCAATTATTGCAACCTCACGTGAAGATCTATCAACAACTGCACTATAGTAAAGCTCGTCTGCGATATTGGTACATTCCTCAATAAGAATACAGCTTACCAGCTGCCCCTCTTTATCAGTTTGATATGTTACAAGTCTTTTACCTAGCCATTTTTTTGTAAAATTCGCTACCTCCTCAATGGTGTCACATAAAGCAACACCTCCTGATTTACCTCTACCGCCTGCATGAACCTGTGCTTTTGCTACCCATCGACTTCCTCCAATATCAGTGCATGCTTGATCAACCTCATCAAGGCTTGTGACAACTTTTCCTTTTGAAACGGGTAAATCATATTTTGCAAAAATTTCTTTGCCTTGATACTCGTGTAGGTTCATTTTCTTTTATTGCCTATATGAATTGCAGAATTATTTGCAGCTAATGCAGCTTCATGAAAAGCCTCACTAACTGTTGGATGACTAAAGACAGTTAGGCCTATATCTTCAGCACTAGATCCAAACTCCATTGCTATAACTGCTTGTTGGACAATATCTGCAGCAGAAGGACCAAATACATGAACTCCTAATATTGTGTCATCTTTCTTATCAGCTAAAACCTTAACAGAACCGACTGAATCAGCTGCAGCTAAAGCTCTTCCACTTGCAGCAAATGGAAAACTTCCAATCTTAAACTCCACACCATGATCTTCGAGCTCTTGCTGAGTCTTTCCAACCCAAGCAACTTCAGGATGAGTATAAATAACATTGGGTACAAGATCATAATTCATTCTAGCTTTTTTGCCTGCAATTCTCTCAGCAACCATTACTCCTTCCTCTGAACCTTTGTGAGCAAGCATTGGTCCTCTAACAATATCACCAACAGCATAAATATTTTCATAATTTGTTTTACAAAAATCGTCAACTTGTACTCTTCCTAATTCATCCAACTTTATTGGAAATGACTCATCTGAGATACCAGCTGTATTAGGTTTTCTCCCCACAGCCACAATCAATTTATCAAAAGAGGCTTTATGCTCCTCACCTTTTGATTCATAAGAAATTTCAACATCTTTACCATTATCTTTAGCTGATGTAAGTTTTGATCCTAAATGTATATCTAAACCTTGTTTTTTAAACTCTCGATGGCATTCTTTAGAAATTTGTTTGTCGACAATAGGTAAGAAATCATCCATCGCCTCTATAACTGTAACCTCAGCTCCAAGTCTTGACCATACACTTCCAAGCTCTAAACCAATTACTCCAGCTCCAATTATTCCAAGTCTTTCCGGAACCGTCTCAAAATTAAGAGCTCCTGTGCTATCAACTATATTTTCAGACCATTTTGCAATTGGAATCTCAATTGGATTTGAGCCTGTTGCTAATATTATGAATTTTGTCTCCAAGCTTGTTTTATCTCCATTATTTGTAACTTCTACAAGGTTCTCATTAATAACTTTCCCTCTTCCTGATATTGCTTCAACACCATTTGCTTTAAACAGTCCAGTTATTCCAGTTGTAAGTTTATTAACAACTTCATCCTTTCTTTTCATCATTGAAGGAATATTGACTGATAAATCTTTTAGATCTATCCCATGAGATGCAAAATCTTTTTGAGCTTCGTAGTATTTGTGAGATGAATCCAAAAGAGATTTTGATGGAATACAGCCTACATTAAGGCAAGTACCTCCATACTTTTGATTTCCTTTTTCATCAGAGGCAAGTTCTATGCAAGCTGTATTTAGACCTAATTGGGATGCTTTAATCGCTGCAACATAACCAGCAGGACCGCCTCCAATTACAACAACATCATACATATTTTCACCTATAGGTTAAGTAAAAGTTTTTCAGGATTCTCTAATTGCTCTTTTATTGAGACTAGAAATGATACTGCCTCTTTTCCATCGAGCATTCTATGATCATAGCTCATTGCTAAATACATCATTGGTCTAACAACAATTTCTCCATCTACCACAACTGGCCTATCTTCAATTTTATGCATGCCCAAAATAGCAGTCTGTGGCGCATTAAGAATTGGTGTTGATAATAATGATCCAAAGATCCCACCATTAGAAACTGTAAAAGTTCCTCCCTGCATCTCCTCAATTGATAATTTTCCATCTCTGGCCTTCTCAGCATACTCTGAGATTGATTTTTCAATTTCTGAAATTGATTTTATGTCAGCATCTTTAATTACAGGAACTACAAGCCCTCTATCAGTAGAAACAGCTACACCAATATCCTTATATCCATGATAAACAATATCAGTTCCGTCAATGCTGGCATTAACTTGAGGAAACTTTTCAAGGGCATTAACAGAGGCAGCTACAAAGAATCCCATAAAGCCAAGCTTAACTCCATGCTCTTTTAGAAAATCATCTCCATACTTTGATCTAATATCTTTTATAGGCTTCATATCAACCTCATTGAAGGTTGTTAACATCGCTGTTTCTTGCTGAACCTCAACTAAACGTTTTGCAATTGTTGATCTAAGTCTTGTCATTGGGACTCTTTTTGTTTCCCTATCAAGGCCAACATTAGTTTTCTTAACTGATTCTTTAATAACTGGTTCTTTCTCAACGTGGCTAATTACATCAGCTTTTGTGATCCTTCCGTCTTTCCCACTACCTTGTATCTCAGATGGATTTAGCTCTTTTTCTTCAATTATCCTTTTTGCAGCTGGTCCTGATTTTTTATCTACCAAGTCTTGTGAGGATTCAAGATCTGTGGCTATTTCTTTAGGTTTTTCTTCCTCAACAGTTTGAGTTTTTAGTTCTTCGCTATCACCTGAAATAAATTCACCAATTAATTCAGCACTTAAAACTGTATCTCCTTCATTTTTATGAATTTTTGAAATTTTTCCATCTGAAGGAGCTAACACCTCTAAAACGACCTTGTCAGTTTCTATTTCAGCAATCACCTCATCTTGTGATACAGCTTCACCCTCTTTTTTAACCCAGTTAGCAATTGTTCCGTCAGCGACAGACTCTGGGAAGGTTGGTGACTTTATTTCTTCACTCATTTGTTATCTCTTTTAAGTACATTATCAACTAATTCTTGTTGTTGTTGAAGATGTAATTTCATTAACCCAACTGCTGGTGCAGCAGCAGGAGGCCTTGAAATAGGTTTAAACGAATTCTCTATATTGAGCTTATTTAAAACCCTTTCTAATCTATGACGATGACTAAACCATGCTCCTTGATTTCTTGGTTCTTCTTGAGCCCAAATAAACTCCTCAACATGTGAATAATCCTTAAGCATTTCTTCAACTTCAAAATATGGGAAAGGATAAAGTTGTTCAAGTCTAAGTAATGCGATATCTGAAATACCTTTTTCATCTCTAGCCTTCTTAAGATCGTAATAAACTTTTCCACTGCAAAGCACTACTCTTTTAATTTTTTCCGTTGGAAGATCATCTCCAATGATGCAATTAAAACTCCCATTTGTGAGTTCAGATAAATCACTTGCTGCCTCAGGTAATCTTAAAAGACTCTTTGGAGTAATAACGATAAGAGGTCTTCGCATTTTCCTTATTGCCTGCCTTCTAAGAAGATGGAAAATTTGGGATGGGGAGCTTGGCATACAAACTTGTATGTTATTTGCGGCACACAGCTGTAAAAATCTCTCTAATCTTGCGCTACTGTGCTCAGGTCCCATTCCTTCAAATCCATGCGGAAGGAGCATAACTAGTCCAGAAAGCCTTTCCCATTTATGTTCAGCACTAACTATAAATTGATCAATTACAACCTGAGCTCCATTTGCAAAATCACCAAACTGAGCTTCCCAAATAACAAGTCCACTTGGCCAAGTTGCCGAGTAACCGTACTCGAAACCAAGAACAGCTTCCTCAGATAATAATGAATCATAAATATCAACTAATGTTTTTCCTTCCTTTGCAATTGAATCTAATGATAGAAATCCTTCTCCATTTTCTTGATCAAAGATAACAGCATGACGATGATCAAATGTTCCCCTTCTTACATCCTGACCGGTGAATCTTATGGGATAACCTTCCTTAAGCAGGCTTGAGTATGCCATCATTTCGGCAAATCCCCAGTTTAGCTTTATATCTCCCTGCGACATTTTTACTCTTTCATCAAAAATCTTTTGTACTTTTTTCTGAAGTGAAAAATCTGCAGGAGTCTTAACGATTGATAAAGCATTTTCTTCAATTTCTTTTTGAGGAACAGAAGTAGTTACTTGCTCGTACCATTTTCTATTCATGAATGGCTCCCAATCAAACCACTGATCATCATTTGATCTTGGAGCTAAGTTAGGAGTTACAGATTCACCATTTTCAATTTGTTTTCTGTATGATTTTTTAAAATCTTTTATTTCTTCATCGGATATTATTGAATCAGCAGTTAAAAGTTTTTCATACATATCTAAAACGGTTTTATGACTTTTTATTGCTTTATACATCAAGGGTTGAGTTGATGAAGGATCATCAGCTTCATTATGGCCACTCCTTCTATAACAAACTAAGTCAATAACAATATCTTTCTTGAAGTTCTCTCTATATTCACATGCCAATTCTGAGACATAGACAACTGCTTCAGGATCATCGGCATTTACGTGAATGATTGGAGCCTCGATAAATTTACTAATATCGGTTGAGTATCTTGTTGACCTAGCGTCTCTTGTGTGACTTGTTGTAAATCCTATTTGATTATTAACAACTACATGGATAGTGCCTCCTACTCCATATGCTCTGGTTTGTGACATTTGTAGCGTCTCCATCACAACTCCTTGGCCAGAAAATGCTGCATCACCATGAATAAGAATTGGAACAACCCTATTTCTAAATGTGTCTCCTAACCTATCTTGACGAGCTCTAACTGATCCGACAACAACCGGATTTACAATTTCCAAATGTGAAGGATTATTCGTTAAGGATACGTGCACATCTCCGTGATCAGTTCTGATATTTGAAGAGTATCCCAAATGATATTTTACATCTCCTGTACTTGTCCCTTTAAGATCAAAATCTTCTTCAAAAGCTTCAAAAAGCTCTTTTGAAACTTTTCCTAAAACATTAACCAATAAATTTAGCCTGCCTCTATGAGCCATTCCAAAACAAATTTGCTCAGCACCATTTTTTGACGTCGTCTTAATGAGCGTATCTACCAGTGGAATAAGCGATTCACATCCATCAATACCAAATCTTTTCATACCTGGATATTTAGAAGAAAGAAATTGAGCCAAGCCTCTTGCAGAAATTAATCTTTTTAGTATCTCTTTTTTTCTTTCTACATCTGAGACTTTATGATTTGAGTTTTCAAACTTTTCAATAATCCAACTTCTTTCTCTTTTGTTTGATATATGCTGAAATTCAATACCAATATTTTTACAATAAGTTTCTTTTAGTTCATCTATTAAATTATTTACTTCGTATTCAGCATTACTTCCAATTGGGAAATTACAATTAATCGTGCTTGAAAGTTCATCTCCATTAAATAAGCCTTCTGTTTTATGTAAATCTGAATGGATAACTTTTTCAGCAATTCCAAGAGGATCTAAATCTGCAGCAGTATGTCCATAGTCTCTGTAAGCTTTTATTAAAGTTTGAACCTTTGCTTCGAGTGGATTTTTATTTTGTGAAGAAGCTTTGAATTTTGTTGCTGATCTTCTCGGAGTATTTTGAAAGTGTTTGATTACATCAAGATGAGAACTATCTTTTTTGGATCCATTTTGAAAGGGTAAGTCATTGAAGTAAGTTTTCCACTCCTCTGAAATAGAATTGGGATCTTGTAAATAACTCTCATATAGATCCTCTAAATATGAGAGGTGTCCGCCAGATGTATGAGAATCACTCATATAATCTGACATTGTCTTTTTCATCAGCTCACTCCAAACCTACAACCTTTATTTTATCCTCTTTAGTACCAGTTAAAAGCATCGATTTAATTTCACCAATTGCTTTATTTGGATTTAAACCTTTTGGGCAAACATTTACACAATTCATAATGCCATGACACCTATAAACACTAAAAGGGTCTCCTAATTCTTCTAATCTCTCTTGTTTCTTAGTATCTCTCGTATCCGCAAGGAATCTATATGCCTGAAGAAGTGCCGCTGGTCCAACAAATTTATCAGGATTCCACCAAAAGGATGGGCAACTTGTAGAACAGCAGGCGCAAAGAATACATTCATATAAGCCATCTAATTTATCCCTATCTTGAGGAGATTGAAGTCTTTCCTGCTCAGGTGGTTCTGAGTCAGACTGCAAAAATGGTTTAATCTTTTCATACTGCTCNTAAAATTGAGTCATATCTACTATAAGATCTCTTATAACAGGAAGACCAGGTAAAGGNCTTAACTCAAGCTTATTTCCTTTTAAGACTTCTGACAAAGGAGTAATGCATGCCAACCCATTTTTACCATTAATGTTCATGCCATCAGATCCNCACACACCTTCTCGGCATGATCGTCTNTAAGAAATAGTTGCATCATCCTCCTTAAGCATATTAAGAAGATCTANAACCATAATATCTTTTTCAGGCTTTTTAACCTTATAGTTCTTCATATAAGGAAACTTATCCTGCTCAGGATTATATCTGTATAGACTTACGCTAAGCTCCATTTTAATAAGACCTCATCTTAGGTGGAAATGCTTCTACTTCTTTTGGAACAAAATTAACGTCTCTTTTACCCAATTTTTTTTCAACTGGATCATATAAAGAATGACATAACCAATTCTCATCATCTCTTTCAGGAAAATCATCTCTAGCATGAGCACCTCTACTTTCGTCTCTCATCATTGCAGAAATAGCTGTAGCCTCTGCAACCTCTAATAGATTCTGTAACTCGAGTGCTTCAACTCTATTAGTGTTGAAAGCAATACTTTTATCCTTTAGGTAAAGATTTTCAGATTTCTCTCTTATTTCTTCAAGTTCTTTGACTCCTTTCTCCATAAACTCTCCACGCCTAAAAACACCAAAGTAGTTCTGCATACAAGTTTGAAGTTGTTTTTTAACATCGGCAACCTCGTATCCAGATTCAGATTCATTTAAAGAGTTCAGTCTGCTCATAGCCAATTCAATATCTTCACTCGAAGCATTATCTACTCCACCACCAGATTTAAGCTCTTCATTTATATGTTTGCCTGCAGCTCTTCCGAAAACAACTAAATCTAATAGAGAGTTTCCACCCAATCTGTTGGCACCATGAACAGATACACACGCAGCTTCCCCAACAGAAAAAAGCCCTGAAACCATGAAGTCATTTCCGTCATTCCTACTAAATGCTTGGCCATGAATATTTGTTGGAGTTCCTCCCATCATGTAATGACATGTAGGAACAACTGGAATTGCTTCCTTGATAGGATCAACGTGAGCAAAAGTTTTTGAGAGCTCGCATATGCCTGGTAATTTTGAATTAAGGACATCTGCACCTAGATGATCGAGTTTCAAGAAAACGTGATCTTTTTCAGGACCACACCCTCTACCTTCAAGTATTTCCATAACCATTGATCTAGCAACAACATCTCTTCCAGCAAGGTCCTTAGCATTTGGAGCATATCTTTCCATAAATCTCTCACCATCTGAGTTAATTAAATATCCACCTTCACCTCTGCAACCCTCAGTCACAAGAGACCCTGCACCATAAATACCAGTTGGATGAAATTGCCACATTTCCATATCTTGTGCAGAAAAACCAGCTCTTAAAGTCATTCCAAGACCATCTCCGGTATTAATCAAAGCATTTGTTGTAGATGCATATATTCTTCCAGCTCCTCCAGTTGCTAAAACAGTTGCCTGAGCTTTAAGGTAACAGACTTCACCCGATTCAATAGAAAAAGCTATAACTCCAGTAATCTCATTCTTTGAGTTTTTCACAAGATCAACAGCAAACCATTCATTTAGAAAGTTCGTTCCCTCTTTAACATTATTTTGGTAGAGAGTATGAAGAAGTGCGTGACCTGTTCTATCTGCAGCTGCGCAAGTTCTGGCTGCCTGTCCACCTTTTCCAAAATCTTTAGATTGACCTCCAAATGGTCTTTGGTAAATTCTTCCATTTTCAAAACGAGAAAACGGTAGACCCATGTGTTCTAATTCATAAACAGCTTTTGGTCCCTCTGAGCACATGTACTCAATAGCATCTTGATCACCAATATAGTCAGAACCTTTGACAGTATCGTACATATGCCATCTCCAATCATCATTTGGATCTGCACTTTGGATTGCACATGTAATTCCTCCTTGAGCCGAAACGGTATGAGACCTAGTAGGAAAAACTTTAGAAATAACAGCTGTATTCAGGCCTGATTTGGCTAGTTCAAGGGAGGTTCTCATCCCTGATCCGCCTCCACCAACAATAAGTGCATCGAATTCTTTGATGTTACTTTTATTTGAGATATTAATTACTTTATTCATGAAAAATTATTAAAAATAATTGTTAAGGATACTATTAAATAACTAAGTCCAAATATAGAAAAAACAACAGTATAAATGGATCTAAAAGTATCAGCATATTTAGAGAGTCTGTAGCTCAAGAATCCAATTGTTCTTCTTGTGAGGTAGTCAGTCCCAATAGTCCATAAGCCGATAAATGAGTGAATAATAACTGATGCAAAAAAGCACAATGTAAAAAAAATCATAATGGAGGAATAAAAGAAATTACTCCAAGCCTCAAAAGTTAATTCTGTGGAGCAAATAAAGTAAAAAACATAAACAATNTAAANTAAATTAATTANTGCACTNGTCCTTTGAAGATACCAAATTGTTGANCCCTTCATGAAAAGATTCTCCAAAATACNAAANAANTAGTAATAATCCATAGGGAAATNGTAAATATTGCAGAATACTTTGAAGCAANAAGTGATTCTCCTATGTGNGCNTCCATNATTAAGTGCCTNACTCCCGAAAGAATGTGATACCAGAGAATACAAAAACTTAAAACNATTAGACCTAAAATAAATTTATAATNCTTCAAAAATAATGACAAGTCATTAAATGAATTTTCGCTTTCAGTGGAAAAATATATTAAAGCAAGCATGAGTGGCAAAGTGATAAAAAAAACATACATCCCAGATAATCTGTGCGTAATAGAGATTAGGGCAGAGACAGGGAGATTAATCTTACGAAGATCTATATAAACCGGGCGATGGTCTGTATTCATAGAGTGGACAAATGTTTACTAATACTTTCCTTTTATGCNTTAATTATACGTAAAAGACTATAAATTAATACTTTATTTCTTAGCTTTTTTAACAAAAGATAATAGTCTCTTGCGTTTCTTAATTTGCCTTTCAGTAAGAGTATTTTTACCTTTATATGGATTATCAGATTTCCTAAATATTATCTTTAGCTGAATGCTCTTAAGATCAAGATATTTTTTAAAAGAATTATAAATATATTTCTTATAGTTTGCAGGTAACTTTTTATCCTGCGATGCATGAATCACCAATGTTGTTGGGTTAATTCCTGCAAAATGTATGTATCTAAATTTTAGTGATTTCCCAGACACTGAGGGAGGCGATCTCTCCTCAATAACTCGTTTTAAGATCCTGTTAAGTTTTGAGGTTGTAAATTTTGTTACTGATTTTTGAAGAGTATCATCAATTTCTCTAAAGAGCTTCTTAAAACCTTTGCCCTTCAATGCTGAAATCTTTATAAGCTTCAAATCTTCAAAAAACCTCTTCTCCATTTTCTTATTATCAAAAAACTCTTTCATTTTTTTTCTACTCAGTAAATCGATCTTATTTATGGCAAGTATGATTGGTTTACCAAATTTTTCTATCATAGATAAAATTTTTAGATCCTGATCAACAAGACCAGAGTCAGCGTCTATCAAAAGAATAGTTATATCTGATTCAGATGCAGCATGCATGGCTCTTACATAAGAGAAATATTCAATATTAGTTTTTGTTTTATATCCTTTTCTAATTCCAGCTGTATCAAATAGCTCATATTTCCTTTTGCCAAATTCAATCGGTACATTGATTGCATCAATTGTGGTCCCAGCTAAAGGAGAGACGATTACTCTATCTTTTAACGATAGAGAGTTAATTAAGGTTGATTTACCAGCATTTGGTCTACCAATAATTGAAATTTTTGGTGAATTGCCCTCTTCAGTGTCAGAAATATTTTCTGCAATGTTTGATTTTAAATACTTCTTTAATTCATCCAGTCCAATTGAATGCTCTGCGCTTATTGATATTGAATCCTTTATTCCTTTTTGAGATAAATCAAAGGAAGCATTTGAAACGTTCTTTTTGTCATTTTTATTTAAAATCGCAATAAATTTTTTATTTCTTTTTCTTAAATTCTCTAAAATTTTTGTGTCGAGATTAGTCAATTCTTCAGACCCATCGATAACAAATAAAACTAAGGATGACTCATCGACTGCTATCCATGCTTGTTCAGTTATGTCATTCTCAATACTTTCTTTTTTGCTAGAGTCAATTCCTCCTGTATCAATTAAGAAAGTTTTGTTATCTCCTATAGACAACAAGCCATAATTTCTATCCTTAGTTAATCCAGAGAAGTCAGAAACTATTGCGTTTCTAGATTTGGTGAGTTTATTAAAAAGAGTGGATTTGCCAACGTTTGGCCTGCCAATAATTGCAACTGTATTTAACATGACTTTCACCCATTCTAAAAACTTAGACTAAAGAGTTTCATCTTTTCATCAATTGCATAAAAAGAATCTGAGCGACTAATTAAAGTAGTAATTTTGTTTCGAGATATTTTCTTCCTTGCCACAGTAATTCCAGTAAGTGGGTCTATAGCATGGATGTAACCCTCAAGATCTCCCACTAAAATATATCCTTTAAATGTTGCAGGATTTGAGAGCTCCCTCAGGGCATATTCTTCCAGCTTCCATGAGTCCTCGAAAGTTCTTGATGAATATGTAGATATTTTTGAGTCAGCAGAAATTATTCCTACAACTCCTCTAAGAATAAATGGCTCATAAAATGATGACTCTTCAGATTCCCAAACCGTTCTTCTTTGTGCAGCATCAAAGACTGATAGGTTTCCCTGGAAATTAACGGTATAAATCCTGTTACCTTCCAGAACTGGAGATGAGTCCGCATCTATTAAGTTATCTAGCTCAGAAACTCCTTCTGTAAAAGATATTGCTCCATCCCATATAGGTAAGCCAGTTTTAATATTAAATGCTCCGATTCTTCCATTATCAAAGGTTGCATAAACAACGCCATCATTTATTACTGGAGAGCTGCTACCTCTGACTGTTAGATTAGGTGCCACTGATCTATATGACCACTCTTCAAAACCTGTCTCAATATTGAAAGCATTTAAAAAGCCACTCCCAGTCTTCACAATAACTAGGCCAGCATCAACATCAACATTAGCTAGCACTTCCCCACCTGCAAAAGATTTCCAAAGAATGGAGCCATCTTCTTGATCTAGGGAAATTAAGTTACCTTGATCATCAGATAAAAATAATTTACCAAATCCTGCAACAATTCCTGCACTAATTATTGTTTCAAGTTCAGTTTCCCAAAGAACTTCTCCGGATTTTATATCCATATTGAAAACATTGCCCTCCTGATCGACAAAAAACAAACTAGTCCCAGAAAAAGCAGGTATAAAGTTATTTAATGTATTTTCTCCTTTGAATTTAATGTCCCAATTTTCAGTAAACTCAAATCTTTCATTAAAATCTATAAGCTCTCTCGGTTCATCAGGATCAACTTCATCTGATTGCCAAAAGGCAATGGAGGAGCATGAACTTATTGATAATATCAAGATTAGTGAGAATATTTTATTCATTTGTATTCAAGTTATTTATTTTTAATTGCACGAGATTTCTTAATCCATTGTCTGTATATTTTTCAAAAGCGCTTTGGTACTGCTGAAGAGCTAAGTCATCATTGCCAATGCCACTGAGAGCGTCACCTTTTAGCTCATGAGTATATGCATCTTCGTCATTTGAATATTTTTCAAGAACTTTAAGAGCGTCTTCAAAGTTTCCTAGAGCAATTGAAATTCGTGCAATATTAGTTCTTGCTATGCCATTCATAAGACTGTTACCAAAAAAACCATCACTGTTTTCTTTTAGTTGATAAAAAACATCTATGCTCTCCACGAGATTATTTTCTTTTGCAAGATCAGATCCTCTTTTTAAGAGAGCTAAATGTGAGTATCCTGTATCAGAATAATTTTCAGTTAAGTTTTGAAAAAGTTGTTCTCTATCTTCTTGGACTGATGTTACTTGCCAATCTTCATATAACTCTTTTGCAGCCAGAATCTGATTTGACTTAACCCTTTCTGAAAAGAAATATCCGCCAACTGAAATTGTTATAACCAAAACAACTGAGAGAATATAAAACTTATAATCTTTAAAGAAATTTATAATTGACAGAACTCTCTCTTCGTCGCTTCTAACTGTAACCATTTTAACTTTATTTAAATATCTTTATAAAAATCTACAATCTCATCAAAACTCATATTTACTTGATAACCGTCTTCATCAAATGACTTAACCGTTATTGAATTTGATTCAAATTCTTCATCTCCCATTATAAAGACAAATTTAGCACCAAGCTTACTTGCCTTTCTGAGTTTTGCTTTGAGGCTTGCATCAGTGAAATTCGTCTCTAGTCGAATATCATAATTATGACTTCTCAAAAGTTGTGCTATTTTAAATGCTAAAGCATTCATTTTGCTAGAGGTTGTGACAAAAGAAATCACTTTATTAGATCTGATATTTTTCTGCTTCTTTATAAGATTTAATCTTTCAAGCCCAATAGCAAACCCAATTGCAGGCATTTCTTTGCCGCCAAGATCTTTTGATAGCTCATCATACCTACCTCCTCCCAAGAAAGAGTCTTGCGCACCCAGGTTTGAAGATACTGCTTCAAAAACAAGCCCTGTATAATAATCGAGCCCTCTAACTAAAGAGCTATCGAGCTCAATTTCAACATATTTACCGAAAATACTTTGAATATTATCAAGAAGATTTAGTTGTTCAGATGAAAGAAAATCTATAATTTTTGGTCCTTTACTAAGAAACTCTTTTAAATCAACATCTTTTGAGTCAAGAAGTCTTAAAGGATTCTTATTAAGTTTTTCCTTGTCATTTTCGCTAAACTCACCTTTGTAGGTTTTNAAATACTTAAGCAGTTCTGATAAAAATCTTTCTTTCGTTTCTTTATCNCCTAAATGATTNATTTTTAAAACTGAGTCTTCTAGCTCTAATTCAATAAAAATATCGCACACTATAGATATAATTTCTAAATCCGAAGAGCCCTCTTCAAATCCTAGCAATTCAACTCCAGCCTGATTGAACTGTCTAAATCTACCTTTTTGCGGTCTTTCATATCTAAACATAGGACCTTGATACCAAAGTTTGTGTTCTGAACTATCAAGTTTCTTTTGGATTATTGATCTGACTACACCAGCTGTTCCTTCAGGTCTTAATGAGAGACTTTGCTCGTTACGATCGTTAAAGCTATAAATTTCTTTATTTACAATGTCTGATGTGATTCCAGTGGATCTAATAAATAGTTCTGTTTGTTCTAAAATTGGTGTGTTTACCTCATTAAGATTGTGAGAAAGAAATACTTTACTAAGGATTTCATTAAGTTCTGCAAGATAATTTGAATCAGATTCGAAAACATCGGGCATCCCTCTGATTGAGCTTATTTTATCCATATTAGCCTCTTGCAATAATTGTATCAGATGATGATGAATTAATTTTATCTCTTACCTGTGACTCTATTTCATCAACAAGCTCTTCATTTGTTAGTTTTTTCGAGGGAAGTCCATCAATATATAAAAGATTATTTGGGCTTGCTCCAGTCAGACCTATGTCAGCTGCTTTAGATTCTCCTGGACCATTTACATAACATCCAATGATTGCTACCTCTAAATCNTCTGAAATATCTTCAAATCTTGATTCAAGCTCATTAACTACCTCTATAACATTAAAATTCTGCCTAGAGCAACTTGGGCAAGCAATTATTTTTACACCTCTACTTCTGAGATTAAGACTTTTGAGAATATCCCATCCAACCTTAATTTCATCAACTGGATCTGATGCGAGAGATATTCTAATAGTATCTCCAATCCCTTCAGATAATAACATTCCAACACCAATTGAAGATTTTACAGTTCCTCCCCTAAAGCTTCCGGCTTCAGTTATCCCTAAATGAAGAGGCTGATCTATTAAATTTGATATCTTCCTGTATGCTTCAACGGTCATTTCAATATTAGATGCCTTAAGGCTCATTTTGTAGTGATCAAAATCATGTTTTGCAAGAATGTCTATATGCCTTTGTGCCGATTCAACTAAAGCATCTGCATTCGGTTCCCCATACTTTTTTTGAAGGTCTTTCTCAAGAGAGCCTGCATTTACACCAACTCTTATTGGCACTCCATTATGTTTAGCAGCATTAATTACTTCTAACACCTTTTTCTCTTTACCAATATTTCCCGGATTGATCCTTAAACAATCAGCTGAATCAGCAACTTCCACAGCAAGCATATAATCAAAGTGAATATCAGCAACAAGAGGGATTGATACAGCTTTTTTAATTTTTTTAAATGCTGCTGCAGAATCTTCATCTGGCACCGATACTCTGACAATATCTGCTCCAGCTGCAACAAGACTATTTATTTGATTGATTGTTCCATTTACATCACACGTATTTGTGTTCGTCATGGACTGNACAGAAATCGGGTTTGAGTCACCAACTTTAACATTNCCAACCCTCACAAGTTTAGTGGGTTTTCTTTTTATCCAGTTAGTCACGAGTTTTTATTAATTTAAAAAGTAGTATAAGTTAGATACAAAAAAATCCGAAGTAATAGGCTAAAAAATTAATGGAGGTTTTGGGCTGCAATTTGATTATTTTTCAACTTTTTAGAACCAATTGGATTTATCAACTTTCCAACTAGCTGACCACAAGCTCCGTCAATTTCATCTCCCCTTGTGACCCTTACTGTAGCTATGAAATTATGCTCGATTAAATAATCTTTGAAAGCTTTAACTTTTTCATTNGTTGACCTCTCATAATCAGATTCAGGGAAGGGATTAAATGGTATTAAATTTATTTTACATTTCAAATCTGACAACAAATTTACTAAATTAGAGGCATCCTCAATCGAATCATTGACATTATTTATAAGAATATATTCAATTGTTATATGGGATTTGCTGTTAAGTGAATCCAAATATTTTTTGGAACTAGACAATAATTCCTTAATAGGATATTTTTTGTTAATTGGAACNATCTTATTCCTTAAGTCATCATTTGATGCGTGCAATGAAATGGCCAATGAAACATCTGTTTTTCCTGTTATTGCTTCTATTTCCGGAACTATTCCAGATGTACTTAAAGTAATTCTTCTCTTTGATAAAGAATAACATTTCTGATCTTGCATTATTTGTATAGTTTTAAGGACGTTTTCAGTATTCATCAAAGGCTCTCCCATCCCCATAAAGACTACATTTGAAATTCTTTCTGAATTATCTTCATAATAATTTGCTAGCCATAGCTGACTGATTATCTCTGAAGAGGTTAAGTTTCTTTTAAAACCATGGTAGCCAGTAGCACAAAAAGTGCATTGCAAGGCACAGCCTGCTTGAGAAGAAATGCAGAGAGTTTGTCTTTTTTTTTCAGGTATTTTGACCATTTCAATAAAAGAATCATTATCTAATTTTAGAAGAAACTTTTTTGTTCCCTCTGATGAAGTACTTACATCAATTACCTCAGGAACTTCTAGAATTGAATTGATTTTAAGTTTTTCTATTAGATCTTTTCCTAAATTTGTCATGGAATCAAAATCTATAACACCTCTGTTATGAATCCATTCAAATATTTGCAGACCACGGTATGGTTTCTCATCTAGAGAAACTAAATAATCTTGGAGTTCTTCTCGAGTAAATCCTATAAGATTATCTTTTTTTGGCATTTCTTATAAATCACTAAAAAAGAAAGCTATTTCTCTCTCAGCACTTTTTTCTGAATCGGATCCATGAACAGCATTTGCATCAATCGTTAGTGCAAAGTCTGCCCTTATTGTTCCTGGATCTGCTTTTGATGGATCAGTGTTTCCCATAAGCTCTCTATTTTTACTAATTGCATCTTCACCCTCCAAAACTTGAATAAAAACCGGTCCTGAAGTCATAAATTTAATTAAATCGTCATAGAAAGGCTTTCCCTTATGCTCAGCATAAAAACCACCAGCATCAGAAGCTGACAAAGTAACGAGTTTGGCAGCAATAATCTTTAAATTATTTTTTTCAAATCTAGATATAATTTCACCAACAACATTTTTAGCAACGGCATCTGGTTTAATTATTGATAGTGTTCGCTCAATGGCCATATTCTTCTCCAAAAAAACGCTATTATAGGGAATTTATTGAGTTTCATCTATCCACGCCATCTGAATTGCTTCTAAGATCTTTTCATTTGATCTGCTAGGGTCATCTTTAAAGCAATCTAAATCACATATTTTCTGATGAAGGTCTGGAAAACTTATCCATTGTGGATCTATTTGTTCATAATTTTCACTTAACTCAATAGCTATGTCAGTTATATCCTGCCAATAGAGATCTTTCATATTTCTTCAGATACTTGATTAACTGTATATTTTGGAAGCTCTATAACAAGATCTTTTTTTCCAGGATAAATCTGACAACTAAGACGAGATTGAGGCTCTAACCCCCAAGCTTTATCAAGCATATCCTCCTCTGTTTCAGAAGGCTCTTCCAATGACTCGAAACCCTCTCTTACAATGCAGTGGCAGGTTGTACATGCGCATGACAATTCGCAAGCATGTTCAATCTTTAAACCGTTCCTTAGTGCGCCCTCACAAAGAGACTCTTCATCATTAATTTCAAATTCAGCTCCCTCAGGACAAATTTCTGGATGAGGTAAGATCTTTACCTTTGTCATATCATATACTAAAGCTTTCGCCGCAACCACATGTGACTTTCGCGTTAGGATTGTTGAAAATAATACCTTGATTTAGTCCAGTTGATACAAAATCAACCTCACTTCCTTTCAAAAACTCAAAACTACTGCTATCAACGAAAATCTTAAAGGACGATTCATCAAATAAAATGTCCCCTTCTTGTTCTTCATTAGTGTATTCGAAGAAATATTCATATCCGGAGCATCCTGCTTCCCTGACACCAATTCTTATTCCAAAGCTTTCAGGCTTACCATTTAAAGAATTTTTAAAGTGGCTAACTGCAGCGTCAGTAAATGAAATACTTGAAGGATTGAAACTTTGCATTATTGTTTAGACTCATAATCCTCAATTGCTTGCTTAATTGAATCTTCAGCTAAGACCGAGCAATGTATTTTAATTGGGGGTAATTCTAGAACTTC
>FUFK010041297.1_pt1 | contig 20006 bp, 17 predicted proteins | sample 1021851 | NCBI WGS metagenome assembly FUFK01 (sample SAMEA51879418, study PRJEB19060) | metagenome
CAAATACATTTATCCGGTTATTGAAATGGTGGCTTTGAATATAGGCAAAGCAAAAGAAGGATCTACAACCAGCCCCGTTAAGTTTGTCAAAAGGTCTGATTAATGTCTGACTCGCTAGAGGAGATGTACATAAGACGTACAGAACTAAAAGCGCATGAACGAGAATGTGCTTTGCGATACGAGTATATTGAGAAAAGACTTGAAGAAGGATCGGAAAAGTTTAAGAAGCTAGAAATGTTATTGTGGGGTGTGTATCCATTTATGATCGTAACTATAGTAGCTTCTAAGTTTTTATGAATGAAAGGCACAATACTAGCCTTTATGCTTGTTACAGTTATAGAAGGCAATGTAGCGCAAGGTTCAGATCAAATGCTGTTTCGAGACATTCATCGTTGTCAGCAGTTTGCATACTGGATAGAACATAATTGTCGTGATGTCCGTTGTAGAGGAGGCATCAAACAACACAACATAACAGCGTATTGTAAGCCGGTGATGGCGGCAGCTAACCAGAAGTTTTGGGATTAAAAATGAGCATATATAGCGGTTTATTTTACATACATGAAGAAAAACGATTCGCTCGATGGGACGAGTACATCGAGTTTTATCGACAGCAGCGGTTAAAAGAAAATGCCTAAAAAACTACAAGAAAACTCAGTTTGGGCTAAATATGATATCGATCAAGATGGCACGGTCAGTGATGAGGAACTNGAACGCGCCACTCAAATGTTAGAATTAGATCTCCGAGAAGAAAAGCAAGATAGCCAGCGCAGGATTGCGTGGGTTGCAATGTCTTCAATGGTTTTGTATTCATTACTGCCTTTGNTGCCTTTNGTNCCAGAAGNNCGNCTTTCAACCTTGTCNTCNCTNAGTGATATGNTGTTCCTTAGNCANGCCAGCATCATAGGTCTATACTTCGGCGCTACGGCCTATATGTCACGTAAACCGTAGAGGTTTACCATGATCATTGAATCAGTCGCAGCGGCAGGAGCCATCCTGTCTACAATATCTACCGCGATAAATAAATTGAATGAGGTTGGCGACGGGGCCGCAAAAGCTGTCGAACTTATGCAAGGGTTTTCTGATGCGTTAGATTCTTTTGAGCGTGAAAAGAAAGACTCGGTTATTAACAACCTTAGTTCACAGGAGCTTCTAAAATTGGAGTCAATCAAACACAGACGTGATCAATGGGAAAANTCNCTNCANGATATGNTNGTNATNCANGANCCAGCTCTTGTTNCAAAGGTGGGANGANGCTAAGGCAAGACANAANGCNAATCATAAAAGGCAAATGGAAGCTATNAAAGCNAGGGCCGCTGCTAGGAAAAAGATGATTCNGCAAATTTGGCTTATAATGGGNGTGACCGCNATAGGNTTACTTTGTGCATTTATTTTGATCGGAGGGGTTATATTAATCTTTAAATGATTGATATATTGGTATAATTATGGCGAAACAAGCACAGCAAAAAACCGAAAGTAAAAAAAAATTGAAGAGCGGATTCGACAGCAACAGTTAAAAACTCACAATCAAGAGTGAACTATGTGGCAAATTAGTGCGGGATTAGGGTTGGTTTTGGCGTTTACACTTGGGGCGTTCAAACTCTACTATGACAAATCACAAGCTGAGTTGGATGCGTTTCAAATAAGGCTTGAACAATCAATTCAAAACCAAAAAACGCTTGAAAGCACTATTGAAGAACAAAACGACAACCTGAAACAAACTATTGCAAACCATGACCTTATGCTTGCGCAAGTAGAAAGACTACAGAAAGAAAACATGGAAGCTCAAAACGAGGTCACAGATATCAGAAAAAAGTTTTCTCGGCACTCACTCGATGTGCTGTCAGTCAGGAAGCCTAAACTTATTGAAAACATTATAAATAAAGGCACAAAACAGGTGCTAAATGACCTCAAAACAATCACCGATCCGTATCAATTTGATGAAACTAAGCCTGTTACTAATACTTCTGCTGGTTAGCGGATGCTCTATTTTCGGCTCAAGTCGGGATATCCCGGAAGTTGCTCCTGTTGAAGTAGTAACAGTTGTTGAAAAAGCCCCTGTTTATCACCCGCCTTTACCCAATGAAATAGTCCCGGTGCCGGTAGAGTGGACAGTATTGAACCCGGAACTCATGCAAACCTATCTTGATGATTTAAACGAAGGTAACGCGCCTACAAATGTCTGGTACGCCCTTACAACCAAGGGTTATGAAAACCTTTCTACCAACATGGCGGAAGTAAAAAGGTATTTGCGACAGGTGCTTAGTATCTTAAAATATTACCGAGACTTAGACGAAGAGGTGTCTAATGAAGATCAGTAGCGAAGGGTTAGAACTTATAAAACATTTTGAAGGTTGTGAAACCACCGCCTATCAAGACAGTGTTGGTGTATGGACCATTGGTTATGGGCATACCAAAGGTGTGGAAGAAGGTCAAACCTGTTCTATCGAGGACGCCGAGACAATGCTTGCGGACGAAATGGACGAGTACGAGGGGTACATCAACAACATGGTCAAGGTTGATCTGGAACAGCACGAGTTCGATGCGTTAGTTGCATGGGTGTACAATCTTGGTCCCACTAACCTTGGCGAAAGCACCATGCTAAAAGTATTGAACGGCGGGCAGTTTGATCGTGTGCCCGATGAAATGAAACGTTGGAACCGTGCGGGGGGTCAAGTGCTTGAAGGTCTTGTTCGAAGACGCACAGCAGAGGCTTTGATGTTTGAAAACCTAGACTGGAAGCAAGCCTAATGGCTTTACAAAAGTTTTTATTTAACCCTGGGATCAACAAGGAAGGCACTGATTACAGTGCAGAAGGCGGGTGGTTTGACGGCAATCTGGTTCGTTTTCGTAAAGGATTTCCCGAAAAGATAGGCGGGTGGTCTAAAGTAGTTCAAACCTCTTATAACGGAACCGGCCGAAAATTATTAGGTTGGGTTGATTTAGACGGAACAAAGCTTTTAGCTCTTGGCACACGGACCAAGCTCTACATACAGGAAGGCACCAATTTTAACGATATTACTCCGCTTCGAAGCACCACCAGTGCGGGTGACGTAACTTTTTCCGCGACCAACGGGTCAAGCACTATTACAGTTACGGATACTGCTCATGGAGCGTCACAAGGCGACTTTGTTACTTTTTCAGGNGCAGCGTCTTTAGGCGGTAACGTCGTCGCAGCGGTTTTGAATCAAGAGTATGAAATAGCTACGGTTCCNTCTACTAGCACTTATACTATTACAGCAAAAGACACGAGCGGNGNNACAGTNACGGCGAATGCTAGTGACAGCGGNAANGGNGGNGGNTCTACTGTNGGCGCGTATCAAATAAACGTGGGTCTGGATGTCTTTGTTGACGGCACAGGATGGGGTGCTGGCACATGGGGCGGAGGCACGTGGGGCTCTACCAGTTCATTAAGTAACCTCAACCAGTTGCGTNTGTGGTCACTGGANAGTTTTGGAGAAGANTTGTTGTCCTGTGCTCGCGCCGGTAGCGTTTTTTACTGGGACAAAACCGATGGTTTAAGTTCNCGCGCAGTGGCTTTAACGGCACTGACTGGAGCTAATTTTGCGCCTACTAAAGGTCTGCAGGTTTTAGTATCTGATGTTGATCGCCACGTCATTGTGTTGGGTTCAGACCCTATTAACGACGCTGGTACGGCTAGGACGGGGGCCATCGATCCCTTGCTTATTGCTTTTTCTGATCAAGAAAACGCCGCAGAATGGGAGCCGAGGTCAGACAATACGGCGGGTTCATTGAGGTGTTCTGCGGGTTCTGAAATTATTGGGGGACTGCGAGCACGTCAGGAAACCCTAATCTGGACAGACGTGGCTCTTTATAGTTTACAGTTTGTGGGTCCTCCGCTTACGTTTGGTTTGAACCTGATTAACGAGGGCGTTAGTTTAATTGGACCCAATGCAATGGTTAACACTCCAGCAGGGGTGTTTTGGATGGATAAAAAAGGGTTTTACACGTATACGGGGGCAGTGAGTCCTGTGCCGTGCAGTGTTCATTCTTACGTGTTTGACAACATGGAAGAGGGTCAAGCCTATCAATTTTTTGGGTTTCTTAATAAACAATATAACGAAGTCGGTTGGTTTTATTGTGGTACTGGCTGTACCACTCCAGATCGTTACGTCACTTACAACTACGTGGAGCAATCCTGGGCAATTGGGTTGTTAGAACGCACGGCGTGGTTGGACGAAGGCATTGTTTCGTTCCCACGGGCTGCGGGTAAAGACAGCTCTACTCCTTATCTGTACCAACACGAGACCGGCAACGATAACGATGGATCTCCTATGGACAACGTGTACATTGAGTCTGCCGACTTCGACATTGGCGACGGAGAACAATTCCAGTTTATCAGACGCATGATCCCAGACGTGAAGTTTACCGGCAGCAACAGCAGCCAACAAATTAACGTGGTGCTTAAACAACGTAACTATCCGGGCGATTCGTTGAGCACGGACCANACAACAAGTTTTACCGCTTCTACNACAAAAATAGACATGCGGGCTCGTGCTAGACAAGCTGCTTTGCGGTTTGAATCAGACGATGATGCTAACTCTTCTTTGAGAACAGGAGTTGGTTTCAGGGTTGGCGCTACCCGGTTAGATTTACAGCCTAACGGTCGCAGATGAGCAAGCTTTTACAGGGCAGATTACCCTTCGTTGTAGGGGAAAATGTGCCCCCAGAAACGTTCAATCGGACTGTACGTTTACTGGAAATAAGTTTAGACTCTTTTGATCCGGATTCTACTCCGCAGTTTACCGCTGCAGAACTTGATGAATTCAAGTTTCAGGCGGGAGATGTAATCTGGAATACGACTGTCGGGTCTTTGCAGGTGTACACTGGATCGGCTTGGGTCGAACTATCTTCTCCGTCTACGTCGGGGTTAAGCGCCACAGGTGGCATAGGAACTGTTCAGGTGATCACGGGCGGTTCAATAGTTGTGACATTATAGAGAGGGCGTATAACAAAAGATGGCAGAAGCAGCTTTAAAATACGACGAGTTCGAAGACTTTGATGACATAGAACCTGTCGAGATACCTGCGGGTGGGATTGCAACTTTTCTAACAGCCCGAGAGGGTATGTTTGCTGACGATGACAACGATGAATTACCCGCTGGTGGTATTGCATCGGTTAAGCAAGTAGCTGACAAACTTGCTGAATACGGACGCCATGAAGACGAATTCATGGTCCACGCTGCAGAAGGCGAAACGGTTATCCCGATGGAGGTCTTCCGCAAAAATCCCATACTTAAAGAAAACATATACCGACAAATGCGCGACATGGGCCTTGAGCCAGAGCGTTATGTTGTTGGTAACGAACTGAATTCAATAAACCCAGTTACAGGGCAACCTGAGTTTTTTATTAAAAAACTGTTCAAAAAACTGGGTAAGTTTCTTAAAAAAGCAATCAAAGTTATTTTGCCTATCGCTTTGAACTTTATACCGGGCGTTGGTCCGATACTGGCAGCTACATTAGGTAGTGGCTTGGGCACTTTAATTCAAGGCGGCAACATAAAAGATGCGTTTAAATCTGCAGCTTTGGCCGGATTGACTGCGGGCGTTGTTAAAGGCATCGGCGGCGGTATCGGGGCTGTCAAAGAAGGCGGTAAGTTTGGAACAGGTTTCAAAGCTGGTTTGAAAGCCGGTGAAATGGGCGATGTTGTCGCTGCAGGTCGCCAAGCCGCACGAATGCAGGGTTTGGCAGAAGCGGGTGGCGCAACCGGTTTTGATCCAGCAAGTTTATCGCAAGCTTCGGGGAGTTTAACTGGCCCAGAAATGGCTGCGTTAAATTCAAGTAAACTGGAAGCTCTTGCACGAGCCAATGTTTCTCAAGAGGCGGTTAATGCCGGTCTTTCGCAAGGTTTAAATTTAGATCAAATTATGGCTGCTAACAATGTAGTTTATAGACCAGAAATGTTTATTGCGGATCAGGGGATAATACCCGGCACCGCGGCAGAACAAGTTGCAGCGAGAGAAGCCTTTTTACAATCAGGTGCGCCCAGACCCCCTGCTGGCGGCACCGCTGTTACTATGGCAGATGGCGCTAAATTTGATCCAGCAACGCAGTTTGTTGCTGACGTAGATGCTTCCTCTACCTTACCGGGTGGCGAAACAGACGGTAGTTACGCAGGTTTTACACGATCAAGAATTGACGCTAGGGCTGACGCCAGACGAGCCCTTGAACGAGGCGATCTCCCCGTAGATGCTGCGACAGAAGCCGCAACAACAACTACCACCACAGCGGCTCCTTTAGATATTCAAGTTGAAAAGTTTTTGGAAACCGGACAAGTAAAAACTCCGGGAGTTATGGACAGCCTTAGGAAGCTAGGCCCCGGCGGGGACGATTTTGGTGAAGGACTCAGGGATCTTTTCATGCCGGGACGAGGACAAAGAGCCGCGGCAGAAAACTTGTTAGTACAGCAATTTGGCGAGGGGGTTCGCAACTTGCCCAAGTTTAGCCAGTATGTTGACACTCTTATGGGTGAAGGCCCTAACTTTTTGAGAAGAATGTTACCCGGAACTATTGCAGCGATGGGCATTGGTAATTTGGTAAGTCCTCCAGAAAACCCCGAAGCTGTTGACTTTTCTCAAGAAGGCATTAGTCAAGCCTTAACGTTGCTTGAAGAAAACCCTGAACAGTATCGTTCGTTTCAAAATCTTCAAATACGCGGCGGCGGTCAGTTTTCTCCTTTTGAAATACAACCTCTTTATAGCGACCCCTTGGGCACTACAGCTTACCAACCGACAGCAAAGGTTGCCGGGGGAGGCGGCATGGATGTAAATGATTTTCCACCACGCATAGGAAGAATATCGGGTCCCGGCACAGAAACTTCTGACGACATTCCCGCCATGCTGTCTGATGGCGAGTTTGTGATGACTGCTGAAGCAGTCCGAGGTGCAGGAAACGGTAGCCGAGAAGCGGGTATGCGTAATATGTATCAAATGATGAATCAATTCGAGGCGATGGCCTAATGGCAACTGAAGAACAAATAACCCGGCAATATGTCTACGAAGATCCGGCGATAGCTGCATACAAGCTAGGGCTTTACCAAGACGCACAAAACTACATGAAGCAGATGACGGATGCGGGAGTTCTACCTCCTACGCAAGCCGTTGCTGGCATGACCGCAGACCAGTTAGCTGCTGGAAATATATTGAGGTCCGGGATTGGCGGCTATGAGCCTTATTTAAAAGGAGCACTGCAAGCGACACAAGCCGGTCAAGCTGCAATAACTGGCGGTGCGTTACCGGCAATACAGGAAGCCATGCAGGGACAACGCCTTGGCATGAGCACATTGCGTGATGCACAGTCGTTGGCTGCTGCCACCAGAGGACAACCTTATCAAGCTCGTGACGCAGCGATGGCTGGATTACAGGGTGCCGAACAACTCGGACGACGGGCCGCTTCAGATGCGCAAGCCCGTTTAGGTCAAGGTGCTGAACAAGCTAGAGCCTTAGCTGGTGATGTGGGAATCGGTGCTTTAGGCACTGCACAGGCACTTGGTGGGCAACTTGGCGCAGCAACACGGGGTGGACTAAGAGCCGCACAACGTGGCGAGCGGGGCATACNAGNCGCACANCAACANNTNACTGANGTNGCNGGNCGTTTTGANCCNGCAGCGGCAGAGGGCGGCATTGCGTCGTTTATGGACCCTTACACACAGCAAGTTATTGACGCTGAACAGGCTGAAATTGCTCGTTTGGGTGAAAAACAAAAGCAACAAGCGCGAGGACAACAAATAAAAGCTGGAGCCTTTGGAGGTTCCAGGGGTGCTATTCAGGAAGCTGAAATAGGTCGAAATGTATTAGAACAACAAGCACGGACCGGAGCACAACTCAGAAGCCAAGGTTATCAACAGGCGGCGCAACAGGCACAGCAAGCCTTCGAGCAATCTAAAGCAAGACAGCTTCAGGGTGCAGGGCTCACGGGTCAGTTAGCTGGTACGGGTGCTCAGTTAGGCATGTCAGCCCAACAACAAGCTGCAGCAAACGCACGAGCGTTGGCACAAAGCGGTTTAGCAGCGCAACAGCTACGCGGACAGACGGGACTACAGGCCGGTGCTATGGGTCAACAGGCAGCTCTACAAGGCGGCCAGCTAGGTCTTTCAGCAGCACAGATGGCGCAGCGTGGCGCACAAGCCGGGGGCCAGCTAGGATTGCAATACGGTCAACTAGGTCAGGCTGATGTAGCACAACTCGCTGCAATGGCAGGACAACAAGGTCAAATGGCACAAGGCATCGGCGCATTAGCCGGTCAGGCTGGACAGCTTGGCGGCAGGTTGGGCGCGCTGGGACAGGTTCAAGCCGGTCTTGGACAACAGGCTCAACAGCAACGAGCCTTTGACGCTTCACAACTTATGGGTTACGGCGGCACTCAACAGCAGCAAGCACAAAACGTGCTGAATGCTCAGTTTGCTGCCGAACAGGCTGCCTACCAGCAACCGTTCCAGCAACTCGGATTTATGGCCGACCTAACTAAAGCGTTACCTTCCTCGCAAAGTGCCATATTCCAACAAAGCTCACCTAGTCCGGGCTTTGGTCAGCAAGTAGCTGGTCTGGCAATGGGGGCAGCCGGTTTAGCGAGGGCTTTCTGATGATGAGAGAACGACTACCGCAAGGACTGGAAAACCTGATTCAAAGCATCGGGGACATGCCAATACCTGAAAACGGGGAGGCCGACATTTCTATTAAGATTCGTGGAAACGACGTGATGGAGCGACCTATGTTTGCTGCTGGAGGAGGCGCAAATAAGTTCCCAGACCTGAGTGGTGACGGACAAGTCACGCAAAAAGANATTTTGATGGGCCGTGGCGTCATACAAAAACAAGCCGGTGGTCCTATTCCAGACATGCCGATGCAAGCGCCCGTTGAACCTCCGCCCGAGCAGATGATGCAGGTGCAGGAAGTAGAGCAACAGGCTGACATGGAAGGTGAGCAGGTTGGTCTGGATTATTTGGCACGTACAATGGACGGGATTGACGCGGCTGAAGATGTCGAAGAAATGATAAATGCCATGCGTGGTAACGAGATGCCTATCGAAGCACGGCGCATGGAACTAGCAGAGTTTGTTGGTCGAGACGACGCAATGGCAACACCCGAGACTGTACTAGCTATGGTACAGCCCACAATTATGATGAGTGAAGAGGGTGCCATGAACAGCGGTATTGGTGACCTGATGCGTCAAATGACCGAAGATGTAGACATGGCTACGGAAGGCGGCGCACCTACCGATATGGGGGAAGGGCTGGGCGGCTTGATGATAGCGGGCGCACCAATGCCACAGGAACCGGTGCAAGGCTTTGCCCAAGGCGGTGCTGTAAAAAAGTTTCAGAACGGTGGGGGAGTTTCTAACGCCGGGAACATACAGGGTTATTACGACGAATACCTACCGTTTTTTCAAAACATTATTGGAGATTACGACTCAGACCGAGATAGAGATATAGGTTTAGCAATAGCAAAAGGCGGATTTCAACTTGCCTCGGGTCGTGGGCCAAAAGGCGAAAACATTGCAGGACGACCTTTCCTGTCCCAATTAGGCACCGTAGGCACTCAGTTTGCGGAAGATATTGGACAAATTCGAAAAGACTACCGTAAACAAGACATGGGTTTACGAACTCTAGCTGCCCAAAGTGCAATAAAAGATGTGCAAACCGACAAGGCAACGGCTGCCTCCATAACAGCGGCTAACCTAAAATATATTCGAGATTTGCAAATAGAGTCTCTCAAACAAAACGCACCCGTTGTCAAAACGCTAAAGGATTTATCTGGCCGAGAACGGCTGGTTAGTTATAACCCCAAAGACGGCACTATGGTAACTTTTGATACGCCTGAACAAGCTCAAGGTTATGCAGCGCGGTTGGGAACCGAAGCCGATATGATGACGGATATCGGCAACAACCTCCCTTTCTTTAAAGAAGGAAAGTTGTCAGACCCTAACATAAATGCTTTTTTAACGGCAATAGATACGGTTTACACTCCCAAAACCGGGATTCGAGGAGGCTTGGAAAATAAACTGCCAATGGACCTAGCGGTTGCTTTAGTTGAAGCAGACAAGAAACAACCTCTTGCAGGTCGCATCAATCAAAAAATTCTTATAGAAGCGAAAGCACTTGTGGACAACCCAGCACAAAAAATTCTTGAAAATTTTAAGGATGATGTTGCAAAAGAGGAAGAATTAGAACGAGAAATAATACCAATAATTCGAAAAGGAGAAAACGTACCGGCGTCTTTTGGTGCCTTGAATAATGTAAACAGAGGCATTGCACAAGCAAAAGAATATTTTAGAGATTTATTTGGTTTAAAAGCAGATCTCAATAGTTTGAATAATATGATCAGCACTGACATTCACATGAATCATTTGGCAAACACGATTACTCGTTTGCAATACGAAGAAGCAGGAGCTGAAAGATTAAAAATGGCAATAGAGTTAGCTGCAGAACAAGCTAAGGTTTTATATGCTACGACGCCGCCCGGTCTTACCGTGCAAGAACAAATGCTTTGGAACCGTGCCGAAGACAACCAAGTGCTTGCAACGGCTAAAAAACTTAAAGACGAAATGAAAAATCTTCGCAGAGACGCTGAAGACGCATTAGCCTCCACACAACCTGGAAGAGATTCTTCAGGGTACAGCGAAGGTGACTTGCGGTTAGCTGCTAAACTTTTAAGAGAACAAAGATTGTCTGTAATCGAAGAAAGTTTGGATAACGTTATTGCTGCGTTTGAAGCGGACATGGGGTTCACGTCTCGCACACCAAGCGGCAGCGGGTTCAAAAAACGATCAGAAGCTCAACGATCTCTTCAAGAAACCGGCATTTTTAAACCGGAAGACGAACAACTAAGTCCTGCGTTGGATATGTTATAGGTGAGTCCTAGTGAGTGAATTAGCCTTAGAAGAAGACGAAATCGAGGTAGAAAACAAGCCTGCAGAGGGGATGTCTGAATTACCGGGGGCTACCGCTCGGGTGAGTCCCGATTTAGAAACTTTTGTTAGGGTTGTGCGCCAATACGGATTGCCAGAAACCACCAAAGCTTACGTGCAAAAACAAGAGGGCGCTGGCCGTTACACGGAATTAAGAAACCAAGGCTTACGGAACATTGATATTCTTCCAATGTTTGTTAATTTTGAAAAGTTAGACGTTCCCATAACAGATTATCAAGAACAGGGGTTATCTTTAAACGAAGCCTCCGCCTTGTTAGCTCAAGACATGGGCGTTGATTTAGATCAGTTGAGAACAGAAGACGGCACTTCTGCTCTGGAGTTTTTGCAAACATTTGCTAAAGGACGAACACTTACCACAGGGGAAGCTGCTGCGGAAGGCGCTGCACGTGGCGCTACTGTCGGTATTCCAGCCGTAGGAGCCATGTCCGGAGCAATGGTAGCAGCTCCGGTTGTTGCAGCCGCCTTTGGAATGACTCCTCCCGGAGCAGTAACAATGGGTCTTATTGGTTTGGGCGGTTTAATCACAGGTGGTATGGCTGGGCAGGAGATCGAAGAACGAATTTTTTCGTCTGACCCAGTTCTTGATCCCAATGCTGCAGCTACTTTGGAAGCCTTTAAAACAGGAACAGAAATGTTGCCCGCTTTTGGTTTGCCCTATGCTTCTCGTAAAGTGACTCAATACGCTTTAGGCAACCGAGGCCCCTTTGCAAATCATTTAAAAAACTATATTGAAAGTCGCAAATTCAATTTAACAACACGGGATCAAAAAATCTTCGAAGATTTAGAGCCCTATGAAATGAGCTTGATTCGATCAGATCCAGTTTTTGCACGTATTCAACGTATGTACCAAGAAAATCCAAAAGCGTTTATGGGCACAGAGTTGGTTACAGGTGCGGGCACTATGGCGGGTTCCTATCTTGCTGAACGAAGCTACCCCGGACAAATGGCTCCTAAAGTAGGGTTTGAAATTGCTGGCGCAACTTTTTTTAGTCCTTTAAGTGCGTTGCCATATTTTTTTGCTGGCAAAGGGTTTCTTCAAGATGTCATGCAAAAAGGAAAGGATTTACCACAGTCCGAACAAGAAGAGCGAATTGGAGCAGCTCTTGTTTCTTTAATGAGAGAATTGGGCGAGGAGCCGCTTGAAATCCAAAGAAGGTTGAACGAAGGCCAGTTAACAAAATCTTTTGAAAACCTAATTGAAGATTATCCTGCACAAAGATCTTTGTTAATGGAAGACTTAGACATCGTAATGACTCCTCGCCAACTCGCAGATAGCACTACCTTGAGTTATCTGGAAGCACGTCTTCGCCGTGAAAACGGTAAATTGAGTATGCAGATGCAAACTAATTACGATCAACAGGTAAAAGAAATATCTACTTTGATCAAAGCTTTAGCATCTACCGGCGATCCCGATGCTTTAAACGTTGCAGGAACCTTGCGAAAAAGGTTTTTTGAAGAACAAATCGAACAAACACTCGATGCTGCTCTACGAGATCAAACCAGAGTATACGAGCGGCTCAAACCAGAAACGTTAGATGCTCGAAACAAAGCCAGCGTAACAATCGATAACATTGTTATGAAAACCTTTGACGACGTGAGGAAACAAGAATCTATTTTACACGAAGCAGTCCCAACACAATTAGAGATTGGTCAAGGTAATCTTTTAAACTCATTACGGGGAGAACTTCAAGATTTAGAACCGGCAGTCGCATTAGACGTTTTACCTAGAATAGTGCAAAACATCGGTAAAACTAACGACCAAAATTTACAAGCCTTGTTGTTAGATCAACAAATTGATTTCCAACGAGGCGTAGTTGCTCGTCTTACTGNTCGCGGCAGCGCCGCAGAAAACTTAGTTAAAGTTAAACAACAACAAAAAATATTAACCGATTTACAGAAAGATAGGGCTAAACTACCAGACGAGTTCCAGCCTTTAACGTACGGACAGCGCAAAAGAACTCGTTCGGAATTGCTACGCATGGCCCGAGAAGCAGCCGCTGGAGAAAACCCAAGTTCAGTAAACTCCAGGTTGTACGGGGTTTTTGCACAAGCCATCCTTAGAGACTTACACGACGTTGAAACAATACGAAACATCAACAATTTATCTGCGGACCAAGTGAACGAAATTGGACCGGCAATCGATAAGGCCAACGCTTTTTCTACGGCTTTGAACGATGTTTTCAGAAGAGCTTTCCCGAACCAAATTTTGCGTGATAAATCAACGGGAGCTGATTTTGTTATTCCTGAGTTGATGTACAAAAAAATAATAGCTGGCGCTGATGACGAAACAATTATTAGAATTCAAGATTTAGACGATGCTATCGGGTTTTTAGTTAAAAACACTGCTCCTACGTTTGATGACGCTGTTGCTTATAAAGCAAACGCTTTAACGATGAGAGAGTCTTTGGACACTATTTTAAGGCACCTCGCTTACGACAGAAACATTATGAAACCTGATCCTGAAAACCCCGATCAGTTTCTTGTCGATCAAAACGCTTTGTACAAATTTATAAAGGACAATGAACAAAGTCTTGATCAATTACCTACTTTAAAAAGCGATTTAGAAGACGCAAAAATATCTGCGCAACTCCTCAACAAAGCTCGTTCTGACGTTCCTCAAGATGAGTTAGAGTTTTTTGATTCCGATTTGTTTTTTGAAGTTGTCGGAGAAAAACCATATTTAGCTTTCGAAAGGATTTTAAACCCAAACAACCCGAATCCTCGACAACAACTTGAAAGTTTAATCAATACTTTACGTGGCGCTGCAAGCTTACGAGCAGATGATTTGCGGGATACTGGCACTAGGGGCGCTAGAATGGCTGGCCTTGGACGGGTCAGTTTACAAGACATTGACGATAAAATAAAAAGCTCTATTTTTGATTTTGCTTTACAAAAAAACCAACCTAACATGTCGGAACCTTTAAATTTTAACGGCATGTACGACACGTTTTTCAAACCTTTTCAATCAGGAGGTGCGCCTCTTGCTACTATTTTAGAAAAAGAAGGGGTGATCACTGCAAGAGAACGTTTAAATTTACAAAAAATGCTTAAAGCAGGTCGTACTTCACAAGAAAAATTAAGTGCGCCTGATTTTGAAGTTGAAAGAGATTTAGAGACGGGTATGGATTTGTTGGTAGGCGCAGGAACACGGATCGCGGGTTCTCGTTTAGTAACCACCTTAGCTGATTTTCTTCCTTTCACGCGAGGTCAAGGTCTAATCGAGGCCAACATAGGTGCTCAATACGCAAAAAAATTATTAGAAAGTATTCCAAAGTCCACGGTTAACGACGTATTAGAAGACGCAATTTTTGGACCGGAAGCTGCTGAAAATTTAAACCGTTTGTTGAAAAAAGGCATATTCCGCGTTAAAAGCGACAAACGAACAACAGCTACTCCACGACAACGTGGCATGTTGAAAAAAGCGTTATCTCGTTTTGCTGACGTGCAAAAACTTAATGCTTTCTTAATTCCTATCATCGGGGATTTTACAATAGATCAAGGTGGGGTTTTTGCTCCTGATGATTTCAGTCAGGAACGTTACGAAGAACTTCAAGAGTTTCGTAGCCAACCCAGCGGTGTACCCAGAGGCAGGAGCGGACGTAATGCCCCTATTCAAACTTTTAATCCACCGGCCCCTGCAGCGGCTGCCCCACCGCAAGCTCAAGCAGCACCACCAAACCCGCAGCTCAGACAACGCTACGCGGCATTGTATCCTGACGACCCTATATCGGGCTTGATTGAGCAACAAGCTATGCAGACCGGCATTGGGACTCTACCTACCTAACTGAGCCACGCCTTGGTTTCTTCGCCTAATACCTGCGAAGCCAGACTAACCTTGTTTTTCAATGCCTTGATGATCTTTTCATCTACCGTGTTTGGACTGACCAAATCGACATACAAGACGTGGTGTTCCTGACCGATCCGATGCGCACGGTCCTCGCTCTGTAGTCGTATCTCAAGATCGTAGGAGTTATTGTAGTAAATGACGTTGGTTGCTTCTGTCAGGGTTAGTCCATATCCGCCGGTCTTTGGGTTAGCTACCAAAAAACGTAACTCACTGTCCGGTTCCTGAAACAAACTAACGATCTCATCCCTGTCGTCCTGAGAAGTTTGACCGTAGAACACGGCCGACGAGTCATGTCCATACTGAGTAGCTAGTGCATCAGCAATACGGCGAATGTCCCAAACGTAGGACGCCCAGATAATCACCTTGCCCATCATCTCGTCCACAACGTTGAGCATCTCGCTCATTCGGTTGCTATCAAGGGCCTGTATGTCCCCATCGTCAGTGCGCAGGTGACCACAACAAATCTCCTGCAATCGCATAATCTGGGTCAACACGCTTTGCGTGGTAGAAAGCTCGCCCGCATCCAACATCGCTAACGCATACTCTTTCATTTGTTTGTAAGCTTTTTGCTGCTCGTTCGTTAACTCTACATTACGTGTCATGTAAACCTTTTTGGGAAGGTCCAGACATTCTTCTTTCAATACCCTGTGTGAAAAACGATCCAGCTTTTGGTTCAACTCCCCCAGGTTCCTATAACCAGTGATCTGTTGGAAACTGCGAGCCCCAAACTTGCGCTGTTGCACAACCGCATAGCGACCCTGAAACGCATAATAAGATTCAAAGCCCAACAAACTCGAACCAAGGAACTCACACTGTGCATACAGGTCCATTGGATTTTTGGTAATTGGCGAGCCTGTTAAAATTCGTTTGTACTTGGCGACCTTGCCTAACTTGACGATGTTTTTTGTACGCTGGGCGTTACGATTCTTAATAGAAGTGCTTTCGTCTACTACTACAAAGTTGTCCGGGTTAACTTCAAGAAACCGTTGAGCCACCTTCGTACCTTTCTGTGTGGACAAAGCTTCGGTGTTCATCACCAGAATGCGCAGCACAGAGTTATCTGTGCCCCTCGCGACTTCGGTCAGACGTTTCTTAAACTTTTGCGTCTGGTTTGGTTGCCAAAGCAAAAGGTCTACCTTAACGTTGTCTGACAAATGTTGAGGGATCTCTTTGTTAACCCAGTTGCTGTATACCCCTTTCGGCGCAATAATTAGGGCGGTGTTAATTTTACCTTCGGTGAACAGCGTACCCATCGTGTCGATTGCCACTTTGGTTTTGCCAGTGCCCATCTCCATAAACAGGGCGTAGGCGGGGGTTTGCCAAGAGCTATCGTAGGCTAATTGCTGGTGTTGGTAGGGTTCTGTTTTAAATTCGTACATTTTCTTCTCTTTACTTGACATACGAGTATATGCGAGTATTCTCGTCTAGGGAAGTGTCGAAAGGCACTTAGTTAAATAAACACGATACGAGGTACACGATGAGCGACCCATTGGATCATTTGATCGATGAGATGCAGGGCGACAGTAAAAGCGACTTGCATCTACCTGACGACTCTGGACTTTCAAGCGTGGCGAAGATTGCGGATCAGATTGTAGCCAAGCAAACGGAAGTCAAAACCTTGGAAGAAGACTTGAAGAAAGCGAAAGCAAAACTGCTGAAGCTGACTGACGAGGAACTTCCCAGCGCAATGCAAGAGTTAAACATTTCTGAATTTAAACTCGGAGATGGTTCCCAAGTCACACTGAAACCGACTTACGGTGCTCGGATTAGCGAGGAGAACCGTGACGCTGCGTTTGAATGGCTCCGACAACGAAACGAAGCAGACATCATCAAAAACACGGTGACTGTGCGTTTCAATCGCGAGCAGGACAACGAAGCAAAAGCTTTGGTGGATGACTTGATCCTTAGACAAATGACTCCTGAACAGAAATCTGAAGTACATCCCGGAACCCTGAGATCATGGGCCAAGGGCCGTATTGAAGATGGTAAAGAGCTAGACATGAATTTGTTTGGCGTGTGGGTCGGACAGCGAGCCGAAATAAAGAGGACTTGATATGGCGAAAGAAGTAGCAGAGAACGAAGAAAAAGCAGTTGCGCTAGTGGATTCAGCGTTGTTCGAGCAGGATGCTGGTGCGGGTATGGCAATGGAACAGGACGATTTGGCATTGCCGTTTCTGAAAGTACTGTCAGCATTGGACCCTCTGATCCAAGAGGGAGAGATCGATGCAAAACCTGGTGATCTTTACAACACCGTAACGAACACAGTCTATGCGGGTAAAGAAGGGGTGCGTGTAATTCCGTGCCACTACGAGCGTCGGTTTTTGATGTGGGCACCAAGAGGCTCTGGCAGCGGCGCACCTACCGGGATTTATGGCCCGGCAGATGAGCGGCCTGAAACCAAGCGCGACGAAAACGACAACAAAGATTACGTTGTCGGAGGGGAAGGCGAGTACATCGACGAGACGCACCAACATTACGTGGTGATTCTGGAGGAAGACGGTTCGTTTAACACGGCCCTGATTCCCATGAAATCCACGCAGCTCAAGAAGTCTCGGAAGTGGAACAGCATGATTGCATCACGCACGATGACAAATGCGAAGGGGGAAGCGTTTCAGCCCCCGAGGTTTAGCCACGTCTATAAGCTGTCTACCAGTTCTGAAAAGAACGACAAAGGCAGTTGGCACGGCTGGAACATCGAACTGGACGGTGTGGTTGAGGACGCGAATGTCTACCGAGCGGCGAAAGCTTTTCATGAATCCATCAAAGGTGGAGAAGTGACAGTTAAGCACACTCAGGAAGACACTCAAGCAGAGCGGGGCGACGACCCGTTCTAAACCGCTATGGGCAGAGTGGTGTCCAGAGGCCCGGCATTTCGTCCTTAGCCGCCGGGCCATCCACTCCTTGGAATAAGAATGATAGAGAAATTTAGTACAATTTTCGATGGTTTACGTGCCGCATACGGCACGTTTAAGATCGAAAACCGCAACGAAAAAGGGAAAGCTACCGGCAAAGCGATGATCGTTCGCGAACCACGTACCGAAGCGACGTGGGAAGGACATCTCAGCGGCAACGGCCAGTCCGTTGGCATTATCCCAATCAACGAAAACAACGAATCTAGGTGGGGTTGTATCGACATTGATCAATACAACTTTGACCACCAAGCACTGATCAAGAAAATTTTAGCGGCAAAGCTTCCATTGCTGGTTTGTCGCAGTAAGTCCGGTGGGGCGCACGTCTTTTTATTCACGTCTGACTTCATCCCTGCGAAAGATATGCAGGACATACTGACAAGGTTGTCCGTCAGTTTAGGGTATGCGGGGAGTGAGATCTTTCCAAAGCAGGTGGTGCTTAATTTAGAGCGGGGCGATGTGGGCAACTTCCTGAATATGCCCTACTACGATCACGAGAACGGCCTTCGCTACGCTTTCAAAGACGACGGTACAGCAGCTAATTTGGAAGAGTTTTTTGCTCTGTATGATGAAAAGGTGCAGACGCACGAGCAAGCACTGGCTCTTAACGCAGATGAAGATGCGGCGAGCCCTATTGTAGATGGCCCTCCGTGTCTTCAAATCCTGTGCCGAGAGGGCATTGGCGAAGGCGCAAGGAACAATGGCTTGTTTAATCTGGGGGTGTATCTGCGGAAGGCGTATCCCGAAACATGGGACAGTGAGGTCCTTAATTACAACATGCAATTCATCAAGCCTCCGTTGCCTCTGGGCGAAGTCAACACCGTAGCAAAGCAGCTTGAGCGCAAGGACTATGCGTACAAGTGCAAAGACGCACCGATTAACAGCTACTGCAACCCAGAGCTTTGTCGAACTAGAAAGTTTGGTATAGACGGGGCATCCGCGGCCGCAAAGATTGCTAACCTGAGAAAGTACAACTCGATCCCTCCGGTCTGGTTTCTGGATGTGGAGGGTAAACCCCTGGAGATGGACACTGACGATCTGTTGAATCAGGCAGCGTTTCAAAGAGCCTGTGTCGAGCAGTTGAATTTTTTACCACGGACGATGCAGAAGGCTGTCTGGGAAACCCGGATCAATACGCTGTTGGTTGAGATGTCCGAAACAGAGGGTTCGATCATCGAGGTCAGTCAGGACGTGTCCGTCAACGGTATTTTCCAAGACCATCTGGAGGAGTTCTGCACCGGCCATCAGGCGGCAGAAGAGAAAGAACAGATTCTATTGAAGCGTCCTTGGACAGACGAAGATCGACAGGAAACTTTTTTCAGGCTCAAGGATTTAGAGGCGCACTTGCTGAAGGCAAACTTCAAACACTACAAAACACATCAGGTGGCGCAACGACTGAGAGACATCAACGGCGAGGCCACGCAGATCAAGATTGCCACCAAAAACGTCAGGCTCTGGAAGATCCCGGCGTTCAAAGCAAACAAGGCTGTCGTTGAAGAACCCAAATTCGCACAAGACGAGGACATACCATTTTGAAAAAGGCAGATGGATTAGATGAGGCGTTAATTGGCACCGCTTACCGGATCGATCTCGGAGAGATTTTGGTTTACGATTTCGATAAGTGCGTAGATATTTTCATGGACATTAACGACTGGACTGAAGAAGAGGCGATAGATTGGGTGGAATATAACGTGGTTAGTGCTTACGTTGGCGAGGGTACACCGATCTTTGTGAAGTTGAGCAGATAATGCAGCGCATCTTTGGTCCACCCGGAACCGGCAAAACAACCACTCTTCTTAACCTAGTAGATCGCGCTCTATCTGACGGCACACCTCCCGGAAAGATCGCATTCTTTGCGTTTACCAGAAAAGCGGCCTCAGAAGCCAAGGAGAGGGCCTGTGAGCGGTTTGGACTGGACCCCCGGAATGATTTGCCCTATTTCAGAACNATNCACTCTCTGGCGTTCTATTTGACCGGACTGAAGTCTGAGCAGTTAATGACGGCAGGGCATTACCGCGAGGTTGAGCAGAAGATTGGCATCAATCTGGTGACCGGAGAGACTTCACAATACGAAGTTGAAGAAGATCTATCGAACAGCTTGCGTAAGGAGTCTGATCTTTTACGGTTGATCACGTTGTCGCGACTGAAGAAGACACTGCTTCGAACCGAATACAACTTTAGCGAACTGGAGCACGAGTGGGTGGAGGTGGACTACGCGGCACGGAGCTTGGTTCAATACAAAAAAGCACACGGCCTGTACGACTACACGGACATGCTAGAGCTTTTCGCAGACACTGCGGCAACCG
>FUFK010076578.1_pt1 | contig 20005 bp, 17 predicted proteins | sample 1021851 | NCBI WGS metagenome assembly FUFK01 (sample SAMEA51879418, study PRJEB19060) | metagenome
GTATTTTTAATTTACGGACAAATGATAGAAAGTGATAAGTATAATAAGTAAGAAGAAGTTTCTTTCTTAGAAAGCGAGGCTTACGAATGTAGCCTCGCTTTTTTATTTGTAGATACCTCGAACTCTCAATTTTTCTGGATCAAAGTGAGGAAACCTAACTATTTTAGCAGGTATTCTTTTCTGATGGCCATCCAACTGTCCAACTTCTAAATCTGTTCCTAATTCAGAATGTTCAGCTACTATTCTTGCAAGAGCAATAGTTTTGTTTAAGTAAGGTGATTTTGTAGCTGAAGTAATCTCTCCTACTTGTGCTCTTCCAATTCTGATACAATCTCCGCTGTTTGGGACTAAACCACCTTCGATATCTAGGCCAACTAATTTTTTTTGAGGATTAGTTTTTCTTTTTTCTAAAGCGCCTCTCCCGATAAAATCTGCTTTTTGGGTTTTAAGTGGAACTGTAAATCCAATTCCTGCTTCAAAAGGATCAATTTGATCACTAAATTCATAACCAGCAAAAATCAAACCAGCTTCAATTCTTAAGATATTTAATGCCTCAAGACCTAAAGGAGTTAATCCAAATTGTTTTCCAGCTTCATAGATCTTGTCAAAAATTAAATTGGCATCTTTAGGGTGACAAAAAACTTCATATCCAAGCTCTCCAGAATATCCAGTTCTACTTACTACACAAGAGGGACCATGAAAGTCAGTAAGACGGGCTACTGAAAAACGAAACCACTGTAATTCATTTATATTCGGTTGTGTTGGAGCAGTCCAAATAACTTGCTCAAGAATTTCCCTGCTCCTTGGTCCTTGAATTGCAATATTACATAAATGATCTGTTGAGTTCCTAACCCATGCATCAATTTTCATTTTGTTTGCTTGTTCTTGCAACCATAATCCACTTAAGTCGTTGCCACCTACCCATCTAAAATTATTTTCGCCTAGACGAAATACTGTACCATCATCAATCATTCCACCATGCTCGTAACACATGGCTGTGTAAACAACTTGACCAACTGAAAGTTTATCCATATCCCTTGTAACACATTTTTGCATTAAATCTTTTGCGCCAGGTCCTGTAACTTCATATTTCCTGAGAGGTGATAGGTCCATAATAGCTGCTTTTTCTCTACAGGCCCAATATTCACTTATGACTCCATGATTTGTCATATTATTTGGTAGCCAATAACCACTATACTCAACAAAGTTTCTTGTATGATTTGAAAAAGAAGAATGGAAACCAGTCTGTTTTGTTTGTTCCATATCTGCCTCCCTTGTTTTTCTCCAACCAATAGATTTTTTAAAATGTAAATCTTTGGAATATGTTCTTATTTGAATATCAGTAGGATTCCATCCGTTTGCCGGATCAACATCACAAGGACAAGCAGTTGAAATACAAACAAGATCACTCAATGCCTTTAGAAGTACAAAATCACCTGGCCTTGACCATGGTTCATCCATACCAAGATTATTTATTTCATCAAGCATAGTATTAAAGAAAAAGTTGATTGCTGGAGTTGTTTTGACAGGTGGAGGGAGTCAATTAAAGCATTTAAAACAACTTGTTGAGTATGTTACAGGAATGGATACAAGGATTGGTTTGCCAAATGAACATTTGGCTGGAAATAACTCAATAGAAATTTCAAATCCAACTTTTGCAACTGCAGTGGGACTTGTTATGAATTCCATGGAAAAAAGAAAAAGTAAACCATTGGAATCAAATCTTGAAAACGATGAAATTGAGAAAAATTATGAAGATGAAACTGAAGTTAGTTCAAATGGAACAAGTACTGATCCATCAAAGTCAATATTTGAAAAATTTACAGAAAAAATAAAAACCTTTTTAGAAAACGCAGAATAATACAATTATGAATAAAGAAAATCAGTTTGATAATATAGAATTTATACTTCCCAAGAACCAAAGTAATGTCATTAAAGTTATTGGAATTGGTGGAGGTGGTAGCAATGCAATTAATTATATGTACAATAAAGGCATAAAGGGTGTGGATTATGTAGTTTGCAATACAGATTCTCAAGCACTTGAAAATAGTCCTGTTCCTAATAAGGTTCAATTAGGAATTAAAGAGACTGAGGGACTGGGTGCGGGTGCTGATCCTGTCGTTGGTGAAAAGGCTGCAATTGAAAGTTTAAATGAAATGCGGGGATTATTAGAAAAAAACACTAAAATGGTATTTATTACTGCTGGTATGGGAGGTGGAACTGGAACTGGCGCAGCTCCAATTATTTCAAAATTGGCTATGGAAATGGATATTCTCACTGTTGGTATTGTAACAATGCCTTTTGTATTTGAGGGTAAAATTAGAATGAGTCATGCAAATAAAGGTTTAGAAAAATTGAGAAAAAATGTTGATTCCTTAATAGTTGTAAATAATAATAAGTTAAGAGATATATATGGAAACTTAGGAGTAAAAGAAGGGTTTTCTAAGGCAGATGAAGTATTAGCTACAGCAGCTAAAGGAATTGCTGAAGTTATAACGCATCACTACACTCAAAATATTGATCTAAAGGATGCAAAGACAGTTCTTTCAAAAAGTGGAAATGCTATTATGGGATCATATAGTTCATCAGGTGAAAAAAGAGCATTAAATGCAGTTTCAAATGCATTGGATTCGCCGTTACTGAATGACAATAGAATTGATGGAGCACAAAATGTTTTACTGTTAATTGTATCGGGATCTAGTGAAGTTACAATTGATGAAATAGGTATTATTAATGATTACATTCAGGAAAAAGCTGGAAATAATGCAAATATTATTATGGGTATTGGTGATGATCCAAATTTGGGTGAAGAAATAACTGTAACTGTTATTGCTACTGGATTCGATATGAAACAACAAGATGAAATCTTGCATATTGAACCAAAAAAAACTATTTATAATTTGGATGATGAAACTGAAATTGTAGAGAATTTTAAAGACGAGGAACCTACTGACCAATTTGAATTTTCATCTGATGAGATTGATTTTAAAAATATAGATTTTAATATTGATGAAATTCAAGGTGATGATTTTGTTAAAACTAATGATGAAATTAAGAATATAGATATTGAATTTGAATCAGTTTCAAATATCAATGAACTTGTTGATGAAAAAATAGATTTAATTGATAGCAGAATTTTAAATGATATTGAGGTTAATGAACCAGAATTTGTAAAAATAAGTAATGAATTAAAGTTTGATTTTCCACATTCCAAAAAGATTGAAAATGATAGGGTTGTCCATATTTTAGAAGAAGATATAAATGAAATTGAAGTTATTGATCCTGTCCAAATTATTCCATACACAGTCGTTGATGAAAAAAATTCCAAAGTTNTTGCTGATGATAGCATGAAAGATGAAAAATTNAATTCCAATAAAGAAATCAACCCTTTGAANAGCCCTATTGTTGATGGTTTGGCAAAAAGAACCGAAGAGAGAAAAATTAAATTAAAAGAATTTAATTATAAATTTGTAAAGCAAAGAAAAGTAGAGGATATGGAAAACGAACCTGCCTACAAAAGAGCTGGTATTGATTTAGATGAGAGCTTTGATAGTTCAGCTACCTTATCTTCACTAGATGAAGATAATGATGGTAATTTAGATATAAACTCTAAAAATTCATTCNTACACGATAATGTAGATTAATTTATGACACTTTCTGAAAATATTGATAATAAAATAAAAGAAGCAATGAAAAATAAGGATTCTGTTTCACTAGAATCTTTAAGAGCTATAAAATCCTCTATTCTTATTTTCAATACAAAAAAGGGTGGCTCAGGAGATCTTTCTAAAAATGATGAAATTCAAATCCTTAGCAAATTAGTTAAGCAAAGAAAAGAAAGTGCAGATATTTATTTATCTCAAAATAGACCTGAGTTAGCTAAAATTGAAACTGATCAGGCTGATATAATTAAACAGTTTTTACCTGAACAGTTGACGGAGATTGAAATAGAGAAAATTGTAAGTGAAATTATAAGCAAAATAAATGCCTCAGGAATGAAAGATATGGGTAAAGTTATGGGTTTGGCAACAAAAGAACTTTCAGGTAAGGCTGATGGAAAAACAATTTCACANATAGTCCGGAAAAATCTTTCATAATACATTAATGGCCAAGTAGTTCAACTGGATAGAACATCAGATTTCGGCTCTGAGGGTTGAGGGTTCGAATCCTTCCTTGGTCACTATTTTTTTATTTCCAAGTTACATTTATTGAAAAATCTTATTGAAAGTAAAATAGATGCTATTAACAGACCTATTAAAAAACCAATCCATACACCTGTGGCTTTAAGATCTGTATATAATCCAAGGTAAATCATAATTGGGACACCAAAAACCACGTATGATAAAAAACAAATAACCGANGGTATCTTTACATCTTGAATACCACGTAAGGCACCTTGAGCAACAATTTGTATTCCATCAAAGATTTGAAATAAAGCTACTATTATTAATAATTTAGAAGCAATACTAACGGTCTCTAAAACATCAAAACTTTCGTTATTATCTAAATAAAGCCAGGGTAATAAGTCAGAGAAAATAATAAATACCATAGCAAATATAATTTCAATTAGAATTGTAATTAAGAAGATTGATATTGCTATGCGCTTAAGGTTTATGTAATCACTAAGTCCTTTTTGATTTCCAATTCTTATTGTAGCAGCAACACTTAGGCCTAATGCAACCATAAATGTTAATGAAGATAAATTAAGTGCAATTTGATTTGCAGCTTGATGGTTTACTCCTATAATTCCACAAACCCATATACCTGAGATAAAAAATCCAACTTCAAACATCATTTGTAATGCAGATGGATAACCAAGATTCACAATTTTATTTATAATTTTTGAAGAATATTTTAGGTTAAATAGCTTATCAATGTATTGATTTATTTTTGGATTAGATTTAATAAGGTATATTATAATTATAACCATAATAAATCTTGATATTAATGTCCCAATACCTGCACCAACTAACTCTAATCTGGGGAAACCAAATTTCCCATATATTAAAATATAGTTTAAGACAACATTAATGATATTAGCAATTACAGTAGAAATCATTGCAATTTTTGTAAAAGATAATCCATCAGAAAATTGTTTAAATGATTGAAAAATAATTAATGGAAACAAGGATATTGCTACTAACGTNATATAAGGGTATGCTAAAGTAACCACTATTTCAGGCTGACCCATATAATATATTATTGGTTTTGAAATTAAAACTAAAACAGTTAAAATNAACCCTAAAATCGAGCAAATAATTATACCATTTGACAAAATGGATTTTGTTTTATTATTGTCTTTTAACGCGTCACTTTCTGCAATTAAAGGTGTGATTGCAGTTGAGAATCCAATACCAAAAGACATTGCTAAAAACACAAAACTATTTCCTAGTGATATTGCAGCTAACTCAGATGTTCCCAATTGACCAACCATAGCATTATCTACAAATCCCACTAGTGTATGACCTATCATACCAATAATGACTGGATATGCTAGTTTTAGGTTATATGAAAATTCTTTAGTGTAAGGTTTTAAAAAATTCAATATCACATTTTATTTGATAAATAAANAGNATTCATCAATAATCTATTNGTCCCATACCAGAAAGCTCTAAAGTTAGTATTATCAGCNAATAAGAAAATTTTTCCAGANAAATATCTTTTNATTTTGAATGGTACACTCTTAATTAATAATTCTAAATTATCATCAGAAATATACCCACTAAGTAGTGCATTTTTTGAGTATTGAATAGGATTATTGAAACTATTTTTCTCAGGTTTCATAAAAATAGTATTGTTTTTAAAAGTTGGTAGATTATCATTTATAATACCAAAATTAATAGGATGGCTTTTATCAATTTTTGTATTGAAAATTGTACCTCCAATAACTTGTGATCCAGTAAATTTTCCTCTGTCTTCGAAGGAAACATTAGAAGCATATTTATCATTTTTAAGAAAATCAATATTGATAATTTTATTTTCCTTAAGCCAATTAATTGAACTTCTGTATGCAATTAAATTACCTCCATTTTTTAAATAGTTTTCAATTTTTTTAATGTCAATATTTTTTCCGGAATAACTTGGTAGAATAATATGAGAGTATTCCAATAGGTTTGCTCTATTCAAATTTTTTATATCAATTTTAGTTATTGGGATCTTATATCTTGTATCAAAAAGATGCCAAATTTCTCCTGCATCATATGCTCTAACACCATTTCCAACTATTAATCCAACCTTTGGTTTTACAATAGTTGTAAAAGAATTGGAACCAACACCTATATTATCCTCATATCCACTTGATAATGCGTAAACATCAATTCCTGTTTTATTAGAAATATTAGTCAAAAGATTAAAAAGTTTCTCAGGTTTTTGAGATTGACCTTCCACAGGAATAAGGATACTTCCATAATCAAAATAATTATTTTTTATTTTGAATGATTTACTGCTTGATTTTAATCTTATTTTTTTTTGTTGCAAATAATTGATAAATGCTGGAATATTATAATCATGAGGTTTGATTAAATATCCATAGTTTGAAAAACCACTTACTTTTCCCTCTGGTTTTTCAAATATTTTATTCCCTTCTAAACTTTCTTTAAGAAAATCATAATTCAAATTAAATGCTAATGGGAAAGTCCATGCAGAAACATCATAAAACAGACTATCCTCAAACTTTGTTTGTGTATCAAACATTGCTTTTATCAATTTTGATTTTTTCTGATTAATGGGTACATAATATTTAAATTTTTCACCATCAGTTTCAAAAATATCAATTTTGTGAGCCTTAAGAATTTTTGCTAGCTGATAACTACTGGTTTTGTCATGATTATTTCCAAAACCAATTCCCTTATATTTTAACTTCGTACTTTCATTAAAGTTGTTAACGTAAAAGGCATTCATATATGCAAGAAGCTCATTTTTCAGTGAGCTAGCAGCTTTTAGTGTTGATAGTGTTGTAGTTAATTGATTTCTTATTGCAAAAGGAAACGTAAGAATACCATTTTGACTATTTTGTATGTGGCCTCTAGAGCTACCTTGCTCAAATAATATTCCAATGCCACCATTTACATCAGGGTATGTTGATCCCTTACCAAAATAGAAATCATCATAATCTTCTTTACTATAGTATAAGCTTCCAATTTTGTCTAAATAATCAGCATGATATTTTGCGATTTTTTCAGTTAACTCTTGATTTAAATTAGGTATTAATGGGTTTACTCTAGAGGGAACACCAGGTTGAAAAAAGAATGTAGAATTTGTACCCATTTCATGGTGGTCAGTAACTATATTTGGTAGCCATTCTGTAAATGTTTTTATTCTAGCCTGAGATTCTGGAAGTTGAACCGGTAACCAGTCACGGTTTAAATCAAACCAATAATGATTTGTCCTTCCGCCAGGCCAAACTTCGCTAAACTCTCTGTCACTATTATCAGGATTTGGTACTAAATTTTTATTAGAATTAACCCATGTAGCAAATCTTTGTAATCCATCAGGATTTAAGCATGGATCAAATAAAATAACAGTGTTGTTCAGAATTTTTAACGTTTCAGTATCATTTGATGCAGCCAAATAATATAAGCCCAACAAAGCAGCATTAGCTGCGCTTGCTTCATTTCCATGTACTGAGTAACCTTGGTAAACAATTGCAGGCATATTTTCAAAGTCGGATTTTTTAGCACCATTTGATATTTTTAAATGATTATTTCTAATCAAGTCTAAATTTTTAATATTTTCTTCAGATGAGACCTTTAAAATCAATAGTGGTCTGTTTTCATAAGTTTTACCTGTCTCTTTAATTGTTATTCTCTTTGATGCATTAGCTAATGCATACATGTACTGAACTAGTTTGTCATGTGTTACATGCCATTCACCTACTTCATGACCTATTACTTCACTTGGTTTTGGTATAGATTCATTAAAATTATTTGTATTACCAAAATAATAGTTTAAATCAGTTTGAGAATTGAGGTTTATTGCATAAAATATTGCAATTACAAAAAATACATTTTTCATTCTATATTTATTTTTTTATTGATTTTTAAGTTTGTTTTTGGAGCTATTACGTAGTTCAAAATTTCAAAAGGAAGNTCTAANGTTGTCAAAATATTTTTAGTTTTAATATAGACCTCTTTTTCAGATTTAGGAGCTAGCTCTATAAAATTAAAATCACTGTGAAAGGTAAATTCACCCAAATATTTTAGTTGAATAGGTGCTACGGAATGATTTATTAATTTTACTTTCAATAGTTTTTCAGCACTAAACATTCCACCACTATTATAACCCTCACTAATCACACTTAAATTCTCACTAGCTACATCATACAGATTTTCTTCTTTTCCAATAATCAAGTCATGGAACCAAACAAAAGTTTTACCTTGAAATAAAGCATCACTAGTTGCTTTTATTGTTCTATTCTCAGCTATTATAAAAGTTAAAGGCCTATGATAACTTTCTCTTTCATTTTTAAAATCCCAATCGATAAGGACATGAACATCACTTGTGCCAATCATAGTAAGGTTATTTTCTAATGCAATCTGCATCGCTTCCTCAGAAAAAGTAAACATATTTACAACTTCAATTCCATGTAAATATTTCTTATTAATTATTTCTTTGTGAATTGGGTCAAGTCTTGCTATACCATCACTTCTTTGTGCTTCCCAGTGAGGATGATTCCAAAAAACAAACGCATCTTGGTTATTAGCTTCTTTTATTGCATCCATGAATTCTTTAGGTTTTTTGTCTGAATCAAAAAATTTATTAACGTCATTTACAAAAATTGCATTATAATGACCTGGTGGCATGCCCTTAGTAATTTCTGTTCCATGAACAACAGCTAAGGGTTGTTTTTGAACATATCCAGAAGCTATCTGAAATGATCTGTTTCTATTGGGATGGGGTATATCAACTATATGAGATTGGTATTCAATGTGTTCAGTTAGTGATATTAAATCTATGCTATCACGAATCGCTTCATCAACTCTTATAGTTGGCCAAACTAATCCATCAGAAAATACTGTATGAATATGTAAATCAGAAGATATAAAAAATTTACCCTCAGGACTCTTGAAAAATGTTTTAACTCCCTGAGAAAAAATCATATTAGAGAAAATAAAAAATATGATTATGTATTTTGAATTTTTCATAGGCTAACGGTTTTTAATATTCGTTTTTTTATTCGTTTATATTTTTTTAGACTAGTTGAATATGTTGTATAGTTTGTGAAAATTTTATCAATTATCTTTTTATGAAAATCAAAATCAATTTTTTTTAACATTTCTAATAACTCATAATCTTCACATCCAATTCTGTGAGCTTCAAACCTCAGAGATGATAAAGGGCCCTCTTCACCAGGGTATATAACATGAGTATCTCCTGCAGGAAGGAAATTATTTGGACCTGCAATTGGAGATGGATGTTTTATAACACTTTGAGTAAAAGGGTCAGCTTTATATTGGTTCAAACCCCAATGTAAATAGCCCATAGTATTATACTTTGAACCACCCCAACCAAAATAAACTTGTCTAATTTTTTCCATATCTAATGTCCTGTTTAGCCATTTTCCGCCAGGTACCAAACATGTATAAACAAGTACTTTTTCACCCAACTTTTCTCTTGATCTAAAAAAATCTTCATTTTCTTGAAAATCATTAATTATTGGACACCAAATATCAATTGCATTACCTAAGCTTTCTCTAGTATTTGTTGCTTCCATTATCTTAATTTCAGGATAGATTGTTTTGATTTGCATTGAGACATCGGAATAGCATTTAGCATTAACAGACGTAGGCTCATCGGCAATGTGTTGTAACCATTGCTTTGTTAAATTATATTTTTCAGTAAATTTTTTGATTTTTTTAGTGATAATTTCTATTTCATTTTTACCTTCATCAGTATAATAGCCAACATTTCTGAGTTTTGTAATAAGTTCAGGACTTCCCCAGTCATCATTCTTGCCTCTACCTAATAGATGCGGGGACTCAAAANATTTAAAACCATATTTAAGAAATACATTNANAAATGANATCATTTTTTCTTCATCTAAAAAAATCTCTCCATCTTTTAGATTAATTAATTCTCCTGGTATTTTAACACAATTCTGCCTGCCAGATGCCATCATTTTAGCGTATTTGTCCAACATTATATACCATTTAGAACTCCACCTTTTAAGATTATGATATTCTTCCATTTTAGATAAATTAAACCAGTTAGTGTAAAAGAAATTACTTGAATCAAGGTTAGGTATTAAAGTATCGTAAATATTTATTTTAAGTTTTAAATTATATTGTATGCTGTTAATTAATATTTTAAAATCTAATATGTGATTTTTCACTACTAAATCTTTATCAATTGGAATCTTAATATTAATTAAACTATAGTTTGTTTTAGTAATTATACTTTTAGAATTTAATGGCTTAATGACCTCAAAGATTTCAAAAGGTGCTCGCCTTATCACATGAGGATTTATTAATCCTTTAAANTGTTCTGTCCTACTATCTAATCCAGTGTTTTGTTCAACAGGTACTGNAAGAACTTCACTNANATCAACTTTATTGATTGTNGGACTTTNNNAATNAANTTCAACAATTGANTTTAGATTAGAGATAAACTATTANATTAACATCGACANTGGTNTTTNTCGCTGTATTAACAGTGTATGATTTTGGAAATTTAGTTTTATTAACATCAGGGTAAACGGCATCTAAAACATTAGAAAAACCTACATCCTGAGCGATTGCTAGAAATGAAAAAAAAAATAGTATTGTATTAAAAATATTTTTCATTTAAATTTTCATTAATTTAAGAAAAAATTAAAACAGCTTAGTATGAAAAAATATTATTTATTATTCCCTTTGATAGTTTTTTTATTTTCTTGCAATAAGAATCAAAAATTAGAAACTATTTCGCTATTTAATGGTGAAAATCTAGATGGTTGGATCATTTATGGAACTGAGAAATGGTATGTTGAGAATAATGAGCTTGTTTGCGAAAGCGGTCCTGACGAGCAGTACGGTTATTTAGGTACTGATGAATATTATGATGACTTTATTCTTGAATTAAACTTTAAACAGGAAAATAATGGCAATAGTGGCGTATTCTTTAGATCAACTGTTGATGGTACCAAAGTAAAGGGTTGGCAAGTTGAAGTTGCACCACCTGGTTTGCATTCAGGTGGAATATATGAATCTTATGGTCGTGGATGGTTAATCAAGCCTGATAAGTCTAATGATTCAGTTGTAAAAATGGGAGAGTGGAACAAGATGAAAATAAAAGTGTTAGGAGATGAGGTTACAACCTGGATTAATGATTTAGAAATGATTAAAATTAAAGATTCAATAATAGGGGAAGGAGTAGGTGGCGTTGCTTTACAAATCCATGATGGTGGAGGAATCAAGGTTAAGTGGAAAAATTTAAAGATTCAAAAGCTTTAACCATAAATATCACCGCTTGAATGATCATTAGAAGCACCAGTAACACTTCTTAGACAATTTACTTTACCATTAATCTTTAAATAACCTAAAAGAGCAAAAATTAAAGATTCTTTATAATTAATTATAGTTTTATCTGGAACAATAAAATTTATTTTTGAATCATGATTAAGAGTTTTTATTAAGTTATTATTAAACGTTCCTCCCCCAGTAAGTAAAACTTTAGACCCGTTATCAATGTTTCTTTTAATTTGAAAACTTGCATGTTCAATATATGTAGCAAGAATATCAACTTCTTTAATTTTGTATTTTTCAGTTATTGGAAAAATATTTTCAATAACAAATTCAAGTCCTAAAGATTTTGGATATGATTTTTTATAATAATCCAAATCATTTAATTCATTAAATAGATCAATATTTATTACTCCTTTTTTTGATAATTTACCACCAAGATCACATTCGTAACCAAGTTTATTGGCATAATGATTTAATACTGTATTAAGAGGGCAGATATCATATGCATAAATTGTTCTTGAATCTTTTACAGAAATATTTGTNAAACCNCCAAGATTTAAACAATATTTATAATNATCAAAAAGTAATTTATCACCAATTGGAACTAGTGGAGCGCCTTGGCCGCCAAGTTGTATATCTTGTTCTCTGAAATTATTTACAGTTTTAATTTTGGTGATCTTATTAATTATTTCCCCATTTCCAATTTGTAAAGTTTTNTTAAACTCTGGTTCATGAAAAACTGTATGTCCATGAGACGAAATCAAATCAGCTTTATATAATGTATTTTTCTTTATAAATTTTAAAACATTTAATCCAATAAACTCACCAAACTCTTTATCAATTTGCTTGATTTGATCATTGTCCATTTCGATAACATTTTTAAGCTTTGTTTTTAAGTTGTCATCATAATCTATAGTCTCACAATCAATAATCTCATATTTAGATGGGTCATGATTATCAAAGGAGACGTAACAGATGTCAAGTCCATCAACTGATGTGCCGCTCATTAATCCAATAATATTTATTGAATTGGTCATTAATTCAATTTAAAAAAAACTAAAGAAAAATTAATTAATTACTGAGTTTAATTTTTTAATTGTAGTAGATGCATCTTCAGATTTGAAGACAAAACTTCCTGCAACTAGGATATCAGCACCTAATGAAACTAATTTTTTTGCATTATCAGTACTAACACCACCATCAATTTGGATCAATGCCTGAGAGTTTTTATCTGTTATAATTTTTTTTANCTTTTCTAGTCTCTCAAATGTATCAGGAATAAATTTTTGTCCTGAGAATCCAGGAAATACACTCATTAAACATATCAAATCAATTTCATTTATTAAAGAATACAGTACTGATACATCCGTATCAGGATTAATAGCTACTCCGGCTTTGACATTAAGTTTTTTTATNTGATTTATGGTATTTTNAAGATTATCGCATGCCTCGTAATGAACTGTTATTGTATTGGCACCAAGTGATGCAAACTTTTCAATATAATTTTCTGGATTAACTATCATTAGGTGTGCATCCAAGTGCTTGGTTGCACATTTCTTAAAAACTTCAAGAATTGGAGTTCCAAATGTAATATTAGGCACAAAAACACCATCCATAACATCAAGATGAAACCAACCAGCTTCACTTTTATTTACCATTTCAATCTCTTCCTCTAACTTTCCAAAGTTACAAGAGAGCATTGATGGAGCAATAATTTTCATTAATTATCCTAAATATGTTTTTAAGATTTTACTTCGAGAAGTATGTTTTAGTCTTCTTATCGCTTTCTCCTTTATCTGTCTAACTCTCTCTCTTGTTAAATCAAAAGTTTCACCAATTTCTTCAAGTGTCATAGCGTGTTGTTCATGCAGCCCAAAGTATAATCTAACAACATCAGCTTCTCTTGGTGTTAGCGTTTCCAAAGCCCTTTCAATTTCAGTTTTAAGTGATTCATGAAGCAATTTTTTATCTGGATTAGGTGATTCACCACTTTTTAAAACATCATAAAGGTTAGAGTCCTCCCCCTCTACGAGAGGAGCATCCATTGAGACATGTCTACCGGAATTTTTCATCGATTCTTTGACATCAGAAACAGTCATATCAAGCTCTTTAGCAATTTCTTCAGCAGACGGAACTCTTTCATTTGCTTGCTCTAAAAAAGCATACATCTTGTTGATCTTATTTATTGATCCAATTTTNTTGAGAGGTAANCTAACAATTCTAGATTGNTCAGCNAGAGCTTGTAGAATGGATTGTCTTATCCACCATACAGCATAAGANATAAACTTAAAACCTCTTGTTTCATCAAATCTTTTNGCAGCTTTAATNAANCCNAGATTGCCNTCATTNATNAAATCNGGAAGNGTTAAGCCTTGATTTTGGTATTGTTTTGCAACAGAAACNACAAANCTAAGATTTGCCTTGGTTAATTTTTCTAGTGCAATTTCATCTCCAGCTTTGATTCTTTGCGCTAAATCTACTTCCTCTTCAGCTGTAATTAGGTCAACTTTTCCTATCTCTTGCAAATATTTATCTAAAGAGGCGGTTTCCCTATTAGTAACTTGTTTTGTGATNTTTAATTGTCTCATCTAGTTCCTTTACTNACTTATACGATAAAAAACTAAAAAGGTTTCAATTTATTTATCTTTTTTTGGAGGTCTTTCCAATAGTAGACGCCTTGAGACTTTTTGTTTTTTGGTTTTTGGATCAAACCCTACATATTTTACATCAACAAAATCACCTAATCTCAAGTAATCTTCAACTTTCTCAACTCTTTCCCATGCTATTTCAGAAATATGTAAAAGAACCTCTTTTCCGGGTCTAAACTCGACAACTGCTCCAAAATCTAAAATTTTAACAACTTTAACATTATAAGTTTCACCAACAACAGGGCTAAATGTAATATCCTCTATTTTTTGAATAACAGAATCTATCATTTGCTGATCTGTTCCCATAATCTCAACTACACCTTTTTCATTTTCTTCTTCAATAACAATTGTAGTGCCTGTTTCTTTTTGCATCTCCTGAATTACTTTACCGCCAGGACCAATTACAGCACCAATATAATCACCATCAATAATCATTTTTACCATTTTTGGTGCATGAGGTTTAACTGAACTGGATGGTTTATCAATTGTTTTGTTCATTTCATTTAAAATTTCAATCCTTCCAACTCTTGCTTGTTCTAGGGCTTTTTCTAGTATTTCATAAGACAGGCCTTTAATTTTAATGTCCATTTGACATGCAGTAATTCCATTTTCGGTTCCAGTAACCTTAAAATCCATGTCACCCAAATGATCCTCATCACCTAATATGTCTGAAAGAATTGAATATCTTTCTCCATCAGANATTAAACCCATGGCAATACCAGAAACAGGGTTNGATATATTTACACCTGCATCCATTAAAGCCATCGTACCAGAACATACTGTTGCCATTGATGATGACCCATTTGACTCGAGAACTTCTGAAACAACTCTGACTGTATATGGACAATCATCTGGAAACACTTTTCCTAGTGCTCTTTGAGCTAAATTTCCATGACCAATTTCTCTTCTTGACGTTCCTCTAAGAGGCCTAGCTTCACCAGTTGAGAATGGAGGGAAATTATAATGTAAATAAAAATTTTCCTCTCCCTGATTTGTAGGAGAATCTATAATATTAGCATCTCTTGATGTTCCAAGTGTAACTGTTGCTAACGCTTGAGTTTCTCCTCGAGTAAAAATAGCGGATCCATGAGTAGAGGGTAAATATGCTACCTCACACCAAATTGGCCTAATGTCTGTTGTCTTTCTCCCATCTAGTCTGACTCCTTCACTTAAAACTAATTCTCTTACTGCTTCTTTTTCTACTTTGGAAAAATAACTCTTAATCAAACTTTCATTTTCCTCTAATTCTTCATCAGAAAAAGACTCAAGTAATTTCTCTCTTATTTTTGAAAATTGTTCAGACCTCTCTTTTTTGCCTAAGCCTTGTTTAGCCACACCATAACATTTATCATAACAATCTTTGTGAATTTTACTTAACAAATCTTCATTTTCAATACCATGGTCATATTCTCTAATATTGTCAGTTCCCACTTCTTTTACTAATTCTTTTTGAGCATCAATTTGTACTTTAATAGCTTCGTGACCAAACTTTATTGCATCAGTCATTTCTTCTTCTGAAATTTCATTAAATTCACCTTCAACCATAGAGACTGAATCATAACTAGCTCCTACCATTATATCTATATCTGATTCTTTAAGCTGGGCTCTACTAGGATTGATTATGAATTCTCCATCTATTCTTGCCACTCTAACTTCTGAGATCGGATACTCAAATGGGATATCGGAAAGTTGTATAACAGTTGATGCTGCTAAGCCAGCAAGTGAATCTGGCATAACATCTTCATCATGAGACATAAGCTGAATCATGACTTGTGTTTCATAATGATAATCTTTAGGAAAAAGAGGTCTTAAAACTCTATCAACAAGCCTCATTGTAAGTATTTCATCATTNGANGGTCNAGCTTCTCTTTTAAAAAAACCTCCAGGAAATTTTCCAGATGATGCAAATTTTTCACGGTAATCAACTGTCAATGGTAAAAAATCAACTGGGCTTGCTGTTCTTGATGACACGACTGTTGCAAGCAACATAGCGTTACCCATTTGAATTACTGCTGAGCCATCAGCCTGTTTTGCTAATTTTCCTGTTTCTATNGAAANAACTCTACCATCAGGAAGATTAATTTCTTTTTTATAAACTTTTGTATTCATATGTTTTCATTAATTTAATGTGTTGTGTGAGTAGCAACCAATGAAAACTATTTTCTTATAGATAACTTCTTTATGATTGATCTGTATCTTTCAATATCCTTAGTTTTTAGATAGTTTAAAAGATTTTTTCTTTTACCTACCATTTTGACCAATGATCTTTCAGTATTAAAATCTTTTCTATTCTTTTTAAGATGATTTGTAAGATGGTTNATTCTAGTTGTAAAAAGAGCTATTTGACCTTCAGCTGAGCCAGTATCTTTCTCAGATTTACCATGTTCCTTGAATAATCCCTCTTTGATACTTTTTGTTAAATACATTTATCAATAATTTGTCGGCAAATATAGTATAATTTTTTAAAGATTTAGTTGTATGATCTAAGAGGCTTATTAAGGATTAAATCTAGATACATATTAATTTTCTTTTTGAGATCATTTCTATGACTTATAAAGTCAACAAAACCATTCTCTAATAGAAACTCTGATCTTTGGAATCCATCAGGAAGATCTTGTCCTGTNGTATCTTTNACAACTCTTGGGCCTGCAAAACCAATTAAAGCTCCTGGTTCTGAAATAATTATGTCTCCGAGCATGGCAAACGAAGCAGTGGTTCCACCAGTTGTTGGATCAGTACACAATGAAATATATGGTAATTTGTTTTTGGAAAGTTGAGTTAATTTAGCAGAAGTTTTTGCCATTTGCATTAAAGAAATTGCTCCTTCCATCATCCTTGCACCGCCTGATTTTGAAATAATCAAAAGAGGAGACTTAAATTTTATAGCATGATCAATTGCTCTAGAAATTTTCTCTCCAACAACAGANCCCATAGAACCTCCGATATACGTAAAATCCATTGAAGCAATAGTTATGTTTTTTCCAAATGATTTTCCATAAGCAACTTGAATGGCATCATTCAGCCCCGTTTTTTTATTAGCCTCCTTNACTCTTTGTGGATAAGATTTATTATCAGAAAATTTTAATGGATCTGCACTTACTAGATTACCAAATAAAACCTCATAATCNNTTTCATCAAATAAAATTTNAAAATATTCTNTAGATCCAATTCTGAGATGAAAATTGTCCTCAGGAGAAACATAATTNTTTTTGATTAATTCATCATTATCAACAATTTTCCCAGATGGTGTTTTGTGCCACAGTCCTTCAGGTGTATCTTTCTTATCTTTAGTGGTTGTTTGAATTCCTTTCTTTGTTCTTTTAAACCAAGCCATTTAAATAAATTAACAAATTAAATTTAAAGAGTATTTATATTGTTTAAATCTTCAAAGCATTTTGTCAATCTTTTGACAAAATTTTCCTCAGCTTTTCTAAGCCAAACTCTAGGATCATAATATTTTTTATTAGGGCTATCTGGGCCATCNGGATTNCCAATCTGATTTTTTAGATAATCAGTTTTCTCNTTGAAATATTCACGAGTTCCCTCCATNAATGCGTATTGCATGTCTGTATCAATATTCATTTTTATTGCACCATAGTCAATGGCTTCACGAATCTCAGAAACAGAAGATCCCGAACCTCCATGAAAAACAAAATCAATTGGATTTACACCTAAGTTATATTCTTTTGAAATAAGATCTTGTGAGTTTTTTAAAATAACTGGTTTCAATTTAACATTACCAGGTTTGTAAACACCATGAACATTGCCAAATGCTGCAGCAACTGTGAATTTATCACTAATCTCTGAAAGTTTATTGTATGCGTATAAAACTTCTTCAGGTTGAGTGTATAATTTTGATTCATCAATTCCAGTGTTATCAACTCCATCTTCCTCTCCACCTGTTACACCAAGTTCAATTTCTAGGGTCATATCTATTGCAGACATTCTTTTTAAATATTCACAACAGGTATCAATGTTATCCTCAATATTTTCCTCAGATAAATCAATCATATGTGAACTGAAAATTGGTTTTCCTGTTAATTTAAAATTCTTTTCGCTTTCATTGATTAATCCATCAATCCATGGTAATAATTTTCTTGCAGCGTGGTCTGTATGAAGAATTACAGTAGCACCATATAATTTACTTAACTCATGAACATGTTTAGCACCAGAAATTGCACCTTTTATTGCTGCTGATTGATCATTATTGTCTAAACTTTTACCAGCATTAAAAATTGCTCCACCATTTGAAAACTGAATGATAACAGGTGAATTTAATTTTGATGCAGTCTCAAGAGTTGCATTGATTGAATTGGATCCTATTACATTGACAGCTGGAATTGCGAATTTATTTGCTTTAGCATGTTTAAATAAATCTTGAACNTCACTTCCAGTTAATACCATGTGTACTATTGATTAACAAAACTAATAAGAATATATTTACTTAGAAAGGATAATTGAGACCAATATTAAAAACAGCTTTTTTAAGGTTAAAATCTTTCAGCCATCTTCTGTTTTTTTCTTTTGTTTTTTATCAAAACTAAAGTCAAAAGTTGATGTTGAATAAATTGGAAAGCCTGAAACCATTCCATTACTATTGTATAAGTAGGATTTTTTTTCATTAACATCTCTAAAGTGAAAATAAGTATTATTTTTTGAGCCTTTAATATTTAAATCATCAAAGTCTCCAAAGGGAATTTTATAATCAGTATTATTTATTGTAATATTTCCATTAGAAAGAACTATTAAATTATTTTTATTTGAATGAATGATGTTCTTTTGGTCAGGTAGTTGTTTTGTAGAAATCTTTCCATTTAGTTCAATTCTTACAAGTTGATTCAAATCATTTATTGTAATAATTCCTCCATCATTTTCATAAAAATGATTTGTACTAGTTGTAAAATTTTCTGGTAATTTAATACGAATATTTCCTCTTCGATCTAATATCAAAGGCTTATTATTTTTAGTAACCAGCAATAAATAATCTTTGTTTAATATTCTTAGATGTTTTATTGGAAATTTTATATCTGAATTTAATTTATTTCGCTTAAATCCTTTAACTGTATTAAGTTTAGAATCTAACATTTTTAATGATTTACCATCTTGAATTACAAATCTGTAATTTCTGTTATTATCATAATCAAAAACTGACAAAAACTTATCAGATGAAGATTTTTTATGATTTATTTTTTTTACCACTTTGCCATTAATATCTAAAATTAGAAACTCATCTTCAGTTAAAAATGAATATTGTAATCGATTATTCTTATATAAATCAACCTGAAAAATATCACTTATTATTTTAGAATTTAATTTCTTTCTCAATGTCTCTTTTCCATTCATATCCAAAACAATCAAATTATAATCACTATCCTGTAGAATGATATTTTTATTTCTTAGTTTGTAGTTGTAAATAAATTTTGGATTAACAATTATTTTATTATCGATTTTTTTTGAGAAAATTAGGTTTAATTTTTTTTTGGTTTTAGTTTCAAATTTTGTGGTTGTAAAAATAGATTTAAAATTATTTTCCCCATACAACTCATAATTTGTAAACCAATATGGATAATCAATAGTTTCATTAGAATCTCCTAGATTAAGTATTTCAAAATATGTTGTTTTTTCTGGAATTGATTTTAAAAAGTTTAAAAAGCTTGGATTATTAATTATAAGTGATTTGTTATTATAGTTGAGCAACATATTCTGAATAACAGAAATATCATTTGCAAAAATTACAGATTCATTTATGACAGTGAAAAAATTATAATTTGATATAAGATTAAATTCCATAATATCAAAAGAGGATAATTTTATATCACTTGCATCAAAAATAGATTGACCTCTATATTTACTAATTAATTTTTTATCATTAAATGACTCATTCAAACTAGCTTCTTCAAAATTTAATATTAATAA
>FUFK010042348.1_pt1 | contig 20003 bp, 34 predicted proteins | sample 1021851 | NCBI WGS metagenome assembly FUFK01 (sample SAMEA51879418, study PRJEB19060) | metagenome
ATCTCTATATTATTATATATACATACATATATAAACTATACATTGCACAAAAGGGGGTGATGTCAAAGTAAAACATCTGTTGCAAAAATGCAACAATTTACAGGTACCCAATGAGAAACAGCTAGGCTGAATGCCTAGCTGTTTCTCATTTATTCTACCAAATAAAAGCGCGATGCGCAGGCTGAATGCCTGCGCATCGCTTCCTTGCCTGGACTTAGGCGAGCGAGCGAAGCGAGCGAGCCCGCGCCCGAAGGCGCAAGCCCGCCGCCCGCAGGGCGTGTTGCAGTTATGCAACACGCTGCATATTGTGTTAACTTAGCAAAGATCTAGCACATAACACAACTCCTAGTATTAGCATTAGTATAGCTCCCCACCCTTGCCCGATGAAGATCATCATTATAGCAAGGACAAAAGACACAGCCCCTAATATAATATATACGAAATCAAATAGTCTCATACAGCCTCCCTTAATATAAAATCGCTTCACTTTTTCTAGTAGCTTCTTGAAGCGATATGTTTTTTAATTGCTCTCTTTCAAATTCTTCTTTAGTTTGTTGAAGTTTTTTTGTGTCTTTCGCAATCGTTGTTCCTTTTATTATTTCTTCCTCTACTTCGTCTCTTTGATCAGGTTGAAAGTAATATTTTCCGTTTCTTTCAAAGAAACTTTTAATCATAGGAATATCGGAAATCTTTTTATTTTTATAACCGATAGCGATTGAAAGCTTGCAAAGATCGTTTGCCTCGTGCATATCGTTTGCAAATGCTAACTCAATTAATGATTTTATCCATTCACTTTCTTTGAGATCTACGGGAACAACTTTCATAGTTGCGTTATATATTTGTTGAGGTTTATTATCAAAAGTGCAAATAATTTCAACCTGCATTTTTGCTTTAAGGCATAAAAAATTTGAATTTTTCATTATTGCTTTCTCCTTTATTTAATTAATAGCATATTATAGCATGATATTACTATTTTGTAAAATAAAAAATAAAAAACTTTTTCCAGGCTGAATGCCTGGAAAAAGTTTTTTTGGCCGGCCAATTAAAAGCCGCAAGCATCAAGCGACGCCCGAAGGGCAGCATAGTCTCGCCCGAAGGGCGAGACTATAAAAGTAAACGCCCGCCGCCCGCAGGGCGGCGGGCTACGAACGCCACAGGCGCTTAATCTAATAAAACCATNTAAGCTTTAGGNAAATGTTTNNTNAACCANNNNCANCCTCTTCTGGACTTTGTCCCANTCNTGNANCATNTCNGNGCCCATGATNACATCATAAACAGCTGCAGCAAATCCTGGAACNNTTACAGACNCACCGCCNAACCTNTTTTGAATNGTCTCTTCATTNTCATAGACAATTATATCTTGNTCAAATGGTGATTCGATTTCTTTACCGTTGTATTTAAATTTTTGCATTCTAACTTTCTCCTTTATTTAATTAATAGCATATTATAGCATANTATTTTATTTATGTCAAATAAAAAAATAAGCCTGGCCAAATTAATTTGGCCAGGCCGAGAAAGCCCCGCCGTCCGAAGGACGGCGGGAAACTTTTAACGCAAAGAGTCTTCAAAAAAATGTTCGTCGTTTTTTTCTTTAAGAAGTGAAAGACACTCAAACAAATTATATTCGTTCTGCTCTTGTCTTCGTTGATACTCTCTGCCGACAATTTCAAAATTGGAATTAACCCAATATAGGCCNTTNTCGTAATTATCATAATCTAANTTTTTAATTTGATCGACGCCCACCGATAGCGTACCGCCGAAAAAATTAGCTATGATTTGTGTTAGTCTTGCTATGCAGTAAGCGGAATCTCCGCCTCTTACTCCATAACCTTTGGCAGCTTTTAGGAATGACTCGACAGAATCCCGCCCTCCATTCCAATGAAGATAAATTCCAACCGAGCTCATGTCTCGGTCGCCGTTTATGTCTTCGAAGCCAATTACTGCTCTATTACCCATTTTATTTCTACCTTTCTCTATTGTTTTAAAGTTGCTACATTATAGCATAATGTAGCAACTTTGTCAAATAAAAATTTACCAAGTTAAACGGGAAACGGGAATTGTTGGAAGGTCGACAAGATTTGTNAAAATCGCACCCGCATTATTTCCTTCATCGTCCATGCTTGGCGTTAATATGATACCGTCTTCGAGATAGATTTCACATGGTTGATAATCCCATGCGAAATTTTCTTTTGCGTCTCTCGGTGTCATCCATTTAACATCGATTATCTTTTTACCGACTAAATGTTTTTTTATTTTCTTCGTCCATTCACAATCTTTCATTTGCTTTCTCCTTTATTTAATTAATTTTATTACTTCGTTTAAGTTATCAACCTGCACATAAAACCACATACCCGAACTATTAATATAGTCTTCATCAAGACATATTGTAAATCTAGGCTGATCGTTTGTGTCGTCTGTTCTTTTATTTTTGTCGTAGTGATTTATAAAAATTCTATAATTTTTATAGACCCACGAAGGACAGACATCGTTCTTATAACTTTGATCTTCCCATTCTTTAGGCAAGGTCAAGTCAGTTGTATAATCATCGAACCACATTTGCTTTCTCCTTTATTTAATTGGCCTTATTATAGCATAATATAGCATGTATGTCAAATAAAAAATCCAGGAAAATTTTTTACTATCCCGCCCCGCCACCCCATATTATAAATTATTTTTTAATCTTTGTCAAGCATTTTATAGCATTATTTTTTGGCCAGATTTTTTGGCCAACGAANNTCGAGCTCGTGAAGCTNCAAGCGTCAAGCGTCAAGCGTCAAGCTGCAAGCGTCAAGCGTCCGACAGGCTGAATGCCTGTCGGACGCTGACCAACGGAAATCGGACGGAGGGACAGGCCGGCGTTCGCCAGGCTGAATGCCTGGCGAACGCCGGCCAACGAACGATGCGAGCTGCAGCGGAGCTGCAGCTCGCACGGCGAGAAGGTACAAGCATTACCCCGCCCGCCGTCCCAGACAGTATATCATAGATTTTAAATCTTGTCAAGCATTTTCTAGCATTATTTTTTCGAGCTCAGCCCACTGGGCGTCGTCCGCCACCTGGCGGACGACGCCCAACGGACGATAGTCGTCGACCTTCGGGCGAGGTTTGCAGGCGATTGAACTGTCAAAAAGTTTTACGGACGACGGACTGAGGGCCAAAATCATAATAAATTTNGCGCCGTGATTTGTCTTGTGCCAAGCGATTTGGTGAGGGGANAAACGTATCGTTTTGTTATCGTAAGTAACCTTTAATTCAACAGTAAAAAAATTAGAGCCTGGCGAGCTCCCAAGCAGATCAGGAATGCCACTATTTATAGCATTTTCTATTCTATTCCAACGAATTAACTTGGTTTTGGATTTNACAAGCTGCCATAATTTTTGCTCTGATTTCACACCAGAACAGTAACAATTTTTTTACGGTAACATCAAGATTGAATTNGGCAAAAAAAGAGGGGCAAAAATGCCCCTCTTTAGTTTTTAAATAAAGGTAGTTTTAGTTTATATCTTTGCGTGTTTCAGCCTCTTCAGACACACCCGCAAATACTTCTGGAAACTCAACAACTGCATAGTCATAGTCATTGTCTTTTTCCAAAGCCTCTTTTTGTTTACATCTCGCATACTCCACCGCTAGATCGTAATCTTTAGTGTGCATAGAAATGCTGTAGTATTTAGAGCCACCACTCCAACTATCTTGTTTTATTACTAGGTACATAGTCCCTCGCTTTCTTTACTTTATTAATAAAAACATTATAGCACTTTATAGTAATATTGTCTAGCNTTTTATTAAANTTTTTAAAATATGTGCGATAACATCTACGGTCCAACCATTACCCAACATCTTGTATCTTTGAGTATTAGACACACCCTCTGTATAGTTATCTGGAACAGTCTGAAGTCTCTCGCACTCTAGGGGAGTAAGTTTGCGCCAATGTAATTCGTCCACACTGTCCCACTCGTGCCGATCATACGACCCTCTGCCACCAGACCGAACGGTCTTGGACTTATCTCTGATTTTAGATTTTGTTTCAATATTCGTGCGACTAGCAAAAGAGGCTGTCAATGCGTGAGACTTGCCCTCCTCACTAAAAACTCTGTTTTGAATATAAGGCTGTTTACCCGCTGCCTCTCGACTTGGGTTAACTTGTTGAACAGCCACTTTCGGTTCTCTGTGTCCCCCTCCCATAGTTGTCAAAGTAGGTGACTTGCCTTCAGGACTATACACTCTCTTAATAATATCATACCCTTTTATGTCGGNAGCAATACCAACTTGTTTGGGTTTACCATCATAATCACAAGCCAGGTAATCTCCTTGTCTTCCATTCTTAACATACTCCATAGCGGACAAATTACTTGCTTTCTCTTTGCTCTGATCTATCAAACAGCTACGACCTTGCTGTNGATNAACAAACTTGTTGCTCATCAAAGTAGGTTGAGACGGCTCAGTCTCTAAAATATCTTTCAATACTATTCCTCTGTCATCTATATTTTTGTCAAAGGGTATATTGGTCCAATAATATCTTTGTCTGCTTTGNGCAGACAACAAAGCACTATTGATCAAAGTGGGNTGAGCTCCAACNTGCTCTGATATAACATCTAAATACTCTTTCTTCATTCTAACATTTTCTAGTAAAAAATATTTTGGTTTCACTTCTTTCAACAATCTCACAAACTCAAAAAACAATTTTGATCTAGGGTCATCAAAAGCAAGTTGCTTGCCCGCAAACGAAAATCCTTGGCACGGGCTGCCCGCAAACATAAGATCAATATTTGTAAAATCNTCTGACTTTAGTTGCGTGACNTCCCCGACCTGGATAGTTTCTGGAAAGTTTTTTTGTGTGATCTGNATAGCATACTTATCAATCTCACTTGCATAGTAAGTATAATCTTTTAGGCCTAATTTGTTCAAAGCAATCTGGCCACAACTCATTCCATCAAATAAACTTAATACTCTCAAACTAAAACTCCGACCAAGTAATTTGCAAAATGCGTAGAAAAATATCCCACAGCGCAAAACAATATAACATAACACCACATATCACCTGTCATCACACACCTCCATAGATTGAATTAAAAATTTTCTTGGCCTCTTCGACTGTTCTTTCTTTCTCGCCATATATCCTTCTTTCTCTGTTGTTCCAACGCAACCACTTTTCAAAGTTTTCTTCGTAGCCAACGTCAACATTGTATTCAAACACTTCATCATGCTCAACGATTATTTTACTCATACGAAAAACCCATGATAACTCAAGTTCCATATCGCCAGAGCAACACAGAACGCAATCAGTANAGACATNTAAATTATTTCTTTCATTGACTGTCCTCCAAATATTGATCTATGTCCTCGTAGATACTGTAAAGACTTTCATCTGATACCTCAAAGTTGTCCCACTTTTTACCCTTGTAGATAACAGTTACTTGCACCTCTAGTTTATCGTAATCTAAATCTTCTTTATTCATCAAACACCTCTTCAATTTTAATCATAGCCTTTTTATTACCTATGATCTTTCTTGCTTGGTTAATTGCTTTTCTGTCTGTTGAACATACAAGATTTTGAATTTTAATATATCTATGCTCTTGGTTTAGATCTCCAAAATAATACCANTATTCAAAACCATCTTTAAATTCTATTNTTCTTTTTTTAATTGTATNTTCCATCACACCCCCCATATCCAAGAGACCATCGCTCTTATTGGAAAGTAACTGCCCATTACGATAATCAACACAACTAGTCTACCTTCGTTCGTTAGATAACGTGGTTTTCTTTTTTTCATTGTACTGTCTGTCCCTTCTGCAATTCAAAACTCATCACGGCTTCTATTTCGTCTTTTGTAAAAAACAAAGTGACTTTCTTACTAGCCAACAAGATTTCAATTGCCTCGTTAAAAGTTAAGATACGATTGACTACATAATTCACATAGCAATCTAAGATTTTTTCTGCTTCGTCAAAAGCTTCGTGTTTGTTTCTTGGTGTCATGAGAANANCCCCTCNTAAATCCANTCNTCTGGCATATCTTTGTCNAAGTCCTCNTCNGTNACNGTGTCCATCTCAAACACTTTAAGATCTTCGAGATTGTCTTTCCAACCCTCGTGGACAACGTCATCCTCTGAAAAGACTTGACTGTCTTTTGTCCAACCACTTTTGATGTCCCACATCTTTTCTGTAGCCTCGTCTTCGCTAGATGCTAAAACAGTAAAGTATTCTTTCATGTACTCAGACAACTCAATCTTGTAGATTTTTTTGCCTATATCATTTTTTGTTATTCTTAATTTATCTGACATACTCTAAGTCCTCCACATTTCTCTCTTTCTTTATTTATTGTTTGCGTGTCTGAAGCTCATTCTCCAGACACATTCGAATCATAATCTGATTTTCGTCCCATAGTCAATAGCATATTATCACTTTTTTACAAAAATATTGCTTTTTTTTCAAAGATACTACATATTGTGGTATTAAACGAACAGCATACTATATGTCGAGACGCAAACATTTAACACCACAGCAAATAAAATTTGTCAATCTTNTGGTATANAACGAAGGACGCAAGACNGCCACNGANTGTGCTATCGAAGCNGGNTACGCAAAAGANAGAGCAAGAAGCACGGCATCNGANCTNCAAAACTCAAACTATTATCCTCTCGTTGTACAAGAAATCACAAAACTTAGAAAAGAAGTTAACGAAAAGTATCGTGTGTCTTTTGAAACCCACATGAGAGACCTTGAACAAATCAAACAGCAGGCGTTGGAGAATGGCTCGTATGCAAGTGCTGTTCAAGCGGAAGTTGCCAGAGGAAAGGCAGGCGGACTTTACATAGACCAGAAAATTATCAAGCACGGGAAGATAGATCAACTCACACCAGACGAAGTACGCAAAGAACTACAAGCGATAGCCGACCAACTCAATCCTAAGATTGTCGAGGGAGAAGTGGTAGACGAAACCGTAACCTCTCGCAAGCGCAAAATTTCTAAGTCTCATTAAGGTATTTTTTAAGCATATCCAACAGCCACGGGTTGTCTCTGTACACACCCATCATAGCGTTTGATATGGTGTTCACAACCAGTTCTTCTGCATCGTCTTCTTTGAGTGGGCCGTTTGCTTGGTTAAGACTAAAGATGTAGACTATCGCGTGCAAGATTTCATGCCAAGTTGTGTTGCACCTCTCTTGGGGCACTAGCGAATCTTGAATATAAATTACCCCTTCTCTTGCCCGGTACTCACCATAGCTCTCTGTCATATCGTCCAATATAAAACTAGGATTGACGTATTTTATTTTGATTGTTCTATAACCTACCTTGACCTCTGTAGGTCTCCCGTTTGCAGGGACTTCATTTGCGTCTGATAGTCTTGTCTTTCTTTTTGTGGCCATACTAATTTATATCCTCATAGAGTATTTTTGCTAGGATGTTTTTTCAAAACTACTAAAATACGCACACGACTACAAGAAAACATAAAAAATTACCTCAAGGTTACATCAAAATTACATCACTCATGTAACTTTTTTGTTGTTATATTACAGTAGTTTAAGTCAATATTTATCAAAAATTACATGATTACATCAAAAATCACACTTTCAATCAAAAATTACAAAGCCAGAGAAAATACTCTTAGAGAAGTAATCTATCGTCTCCTCCCTTGGCCGTTGTGCCTTTTTCTTGAATATTTCTTATTTGGCCGTTTTGCATGCCTTCCCGGCCGTCGTATACGCCTTCTTGTTACATGCTCATCATTAAAAAATTTGCTCTTTTTAGCCATAAACTAAGCCCTACTGCCCATTTTCATCACAAAATATACCACACTCGATATGATAATTTTTTAACGGCCTGCCTTTCGCGCTCTCTGGAAGCTCGTCTAAGAACATTCTCTTCCCTTTGTATCGCACGAGTCTTGCCCCTATTTTTCTAGACTGCTCAGCCCTGTCGTCGTAAACCTTTGGAAAAGTCTTTCTAACCAAGTTCCAATAAGTGGGAGACGTGGCCTTGACACAACCTATACAGTTAGCATTTGGATAACCCAGCTTATAAATTTCTGGCAAAGTTATATTATCTGCGGACAACAGATCAAAGCAATCTTGTTTGGTCTTCTCTTCGTGTATTAACACAGGCAATAGATTACTGCGCTCCATAACTTTAAATCTTGCCGCTCGTTTCTTTTCTTCAAAAGTGAAACCCAAAACAGTAAAATCAATAGTTTTATCTGACTCCCACTCTTGCCTGGCTCGTTTCTTCAACTGTTGTGTACAAGGTGCACCTGAAGGACCTGACATAAACCGACGTTGGTCCCACACTTCTTTGCATGATTGGTCAGGAAACTTACTGTTCCTTGCAAACTGTATTTCATGCCCCAACCAAGCTTCAACGTCTTTTAAAAAACGTCGATTGTCCTCGTGCTCTTCTTTGATAGGATTATTTACAATCGTGACGTTGTTGTTGTGACCGTATTTCATCAAGGTTAGTTTGGCTGCAACTGCGCTGGCAGCCCCACAACTGAACCAAACGACGATGTTTTTGCCTGACAAATTGTCTATATCGTCGCCCTTATAATAATTAATGATATCGTCTTCTTGCACTATTCCACCACAATCTCGCCATAAATTTCGGACACCTGCTCGCGCAACAGCTCAATCTCTGCCGAGCACCAGTCCGCCTCTAGATATCTTGTCTGCTGTATGCAGATCGTTGTCAGTAGTGCGATGATGGTGATACTAACAAACATTTTCCACGTCATTCCATCTCCTGTATTACGATAATCAACCTGTACTTCTCTTTCGATCCGATAATAGCATTTGGCACCAAGTCTACCTTCTTGATGTCAAACTTCGTGTTCGGGTTCGATCCAAAGCCCATAGGCACTGCAAGAGATACCCTGGCATTAGCTCCCTCGGGGCTCTCACAAAACTTCTCCAGTCTAGCGACTAATTCTTTAGTTGTCCATCTCACCATAATATTTTTCACACCTCTTTAACCATTTATATTTGTAATCATCCATCCGTTGGCCGTCGATCGTAAACAATTGATATTCAAGAGCTCTTGACACCATAAGGATCACGCCCACTTCCATTTTAGTCCCAAACAACGCATCGTGCGCCATGGAATAAGCCGCCAACTGGATAAAATAGTCTTCAATCCACTCTGCTTTCTTNGGTTTATTCGTCTGCTTGAAGTCCATGATCGCCGGTCGACCGTTCCATACACCCACACAGTCGGTCGTCCCACCGTAAAGCGTTGGATAGTACAAAGCAACCTCTGTCCCCCAGAACTCATCAATCGACGAGAAAGCCTTGTCGATGATAACCTTGGCCATACGCTTACCGATGACGCCGTTGTTGGTGATATCGTCGTAGCCTACTCCTTTGATCGTGCACTCGAGGAACTTGTGGACTGCCGTCCCGATGCTGGCCGCTTGATTCCGTATCGCCTCTGCCGCCTCTTCGCCAACTCGATTGCGCCACGCGTCGAGACCCTTCTTGTCCTCTTCGGACTTACTGGCCGAGAGGATGGTCGTGACGGAGGGAAGAAGTTTATTCTGACCTTCGTAATAACGCTTTCCATCAACTTTCTTACGTTTAACCTCAGCATACGGATATCTTTCTGTAATTAGTGATTTAAGATTTTGAATGGCCATTCAACTTGAGTTTCTTTACTTTCTGTCCAGCGAGATGCTCTATAGTCTTTGAGATAGACATCTCCATACCTAGTTTGTCCGTAAGCGCCTCAGCTATAGCCACGAGCTCTTTGTATGTCTTTTTATTCACAGAGACAGAACTGTACTTTCGAATGTCAGGCATTCTTTTCCTTTCTATATTTTATTGTTTACAGTGCGTGTTCATATCTTCTAGGGCCGATAGCCTGCTCTAAGCAAACCTCAAGTTCTTTTACTTGATCACGAAGCGCTTTGTTTTCCTGCTCTAGAACATCAACTTTATTCTTCAAGCTTGCCGCTTCGCCAGCCAGTACAAAACTATGCACTGGAAAATCATCCTCTAAAATCATGGAAACCCTCCATATTTTGTTGTAATGTACCCCAAGATATAGTAGATTCTACCATATTGTCAACAAGAAAGGCATGAAATGCACGGGGGTTTGTGCGAAGTTTAACAGAAAGCATTATTGACGTGGGCTCTGGATTTTTATTAGCCACTTTGCTTCAGCTTTTTGTGTTTCCTCTTTTTGGGTTGTACCCGACCTTGTTAGATAGTGCAGGAATTGCTATAATTTTTACGTGTATATCCATAGTTCGATCTTGGATATGGAGATTAATTTTTAGGAGGATACAATGAGACAAGAATTAGAAAACCACAGACCATGTTTCAAAGAAACTATAAGAGACGCAAACGGCATGCCGTATGTGATCACGATGTCTTTTTCAGATAATAAAATAAAAGAAGTTTGGATAAACGGCGGAGGCAAGTCTGGCACGGAACGTTTTGATATTCTTACAGAAATCGGTCGCATCGTATCTGTTGCTCTGCAAAACGGAACGCCCCTTGAAGAGCTCGTTGACTGCGCTACTTATCATTCTGACGGCAGGCCATCAACCGTTGTAGGTCTGATGTTTGATCACATAAAAGATATTAAGTAGATTCGTCAGGATCAAAGTCAGGTTCAAAGTCTATCGTAAAATTTACATCTATTTCTGGATCGCTTGTGTAGTGATCTCTGATTGTTTGCTCTACAAGATCAGCAACATGCAAAGGTATGTATACGATCTTGCCGTTGATGTGTTGCTTGTACTGTGCCTTACAATGTTTGCAGTAGAAAACGTTTTTCTTTTTTCCAAACGGCTTCATCGTTGTCATCCGGTTGCATGAAGGACACAACGAGAAGTATATGATGTTGTCGGTCACGACCCCTTGGCATCGCCCCAATTGTCCGCGATCTCACAGTCGACCTTGCTCGGTACGTTGAGTTTAATGCAATGCTCCATAACGTTAATAATCCTCTTTGCTTGTTCCTCGTTTTCGATGGATATATTAAGTTCATCGTGAACTTGTATATGCGGTATGATACCATCCTGCTCGTACAAGTCCACCATTGCTTTCTTTGTTTGATCGGCGGACGACCCTTGAACCAATTTATTTAACGCTTTGTATGTATAAGCTTTTTTATAACCATACTTACCCAAAGCATCTTCTGCTTCTTTTTCTGTTTTGTAAAAACCAGACACACCCCATCTTATTGGTACGAAACCAAACGAACGGCACCGTCGGCCGTAGACCGTGGTCACGTAGCCCTTGCTCTCCATTGACTCCATAGCGCGCTGTGACAACTGTTTAACAAACGGAACTTTATCGTTATAGTCATTGATCAATACTTCGGCTGTCTCATCATCGATGCCCAAGGTTTCTTTTAGTTTACCTCGACCCATACCATAAAACAAACCAAGGTTGATTGTCTTGGCCGCCGACCTTTCTATATTAGCCATCTCTGCNACCATGTCGTGAAAGTCTGCGTCCCCTGANTTGTAGCCCTCAATAAAATATTTAGTGTCCATGCTTGGTCGTTTTGATTCATAGGTGAATCCATCCGCTTCGTTCACTCTTTCTGCAAAGTGCACCACCATTCGTGGTTCCTGCTGTGAGTAGTCAAAGCTTCCCCATTTCTTGCCTTCTTCTGGTATAAACAAAGAACGTATCTTGTTCTTAATTTCTTTGTTCCTAGCAGGTATTTGTTGCAGGTTTGGATTGCTATAACTAAATCGTCCGGTCACTGTGCCTTTGTCATCGCTTCTCATTTGATGAATCTCAGAGTGTATTCTGCCTTTGTGTTGATGGCGCATGATACTGTCAATGAATGTTGTGTGCGCTTTGTTTGATTCTCTAGCTTTGATAATTAACTGTGCAAGATCTGACTTGTGCTTTGATAAAAAGTTTTTCGTAAAGCTTGGCTTGCCCGTTGCCGTTCTACTATAGGGTATCTTCATACTATCAAACGCTTTGGCCACGGAAGCTGCCGCCCAAACATTTACATCAATGCCAGATAGTTTTTTTATCTGGAGCAGTGCCGCTTCTTCATCTGCAATCAAATCTTTCTTTGCATTCTCTGCGGCTTGCAAATCAACTCGAACACCCTGCGCCCGCATATCAATCAAACAAGGCTGTAGTCGTGTCTCAAGATCGTATATCTGTTGAAGACTTTGCTCGTCTATTTCTTTTTGATTGTGAAAGAATAAATCGTACGTGAGCCGTGCGTCTTGTTCCGCGTAATGTCCTACATACATAGCAGGCACTCTGTACATTTCTTTCTTTGGATCGATACCGGCGCTCTGTGCGTAAGAAATAAGTTCGTCCTCGTTCTTTGTTGTGCCTAATTTATCTTTAGCTAAACTATTCAAAGTAAACGAAAATCTATTTTCATCAATCAAAGCACTTGAAATCATNGTGTCATGTATAGTACCATTTACGGTTATGCCCATGGAACGCAACCAACCGATATCATAGGAGGCATTGTGAAATATTTTTGGCATGTCGTAAGACAATGTTTTCTTTATCCAAGGAATAACTTTGTCTGGGTCCATGTTATCCCCACCTTCATGAGCGATAGGATAGTAGGCCTGCCAGTCTTTTGTGGCCAAAGCAAANCCTGTGACATANCCGTTGCCTGTTGCCCAACCTGAACCGTGAGTCAGTAGTTTTAAATCACAGGTCTCCAAGTCAACAGCAAGGTATTTTTCTTGTGATAAATCTGGAAAGTATTCTTCAAACATCCACTCAGTCCACAGATTTAATTTCGTATTCTTCTCCATACTCATCCTCCAAAATCATTAAAGCGAAATGTATTATCTTTCTAACGTCTTTTGCTTTTCCTTTTTCAGAGTGACGAGTTATGTATTTCACAATGTTGCCCTCTCTCCAGCCCAACTTATTTTTTACAATGTAATCCGTAGGCTGTATGCTCAAGGCTTTGTAGTGAGCACCATCGACTTGCACATCTCTCCATCCCATTATGCGACTTCCTTTCTTTCTTTGTACGCTCTGTACACTGTGTCAAAATCAAAACGAAATTTTAAACTAGGGCACATGTAAATGTACATTCTTTGTTTTGCTCTTGTACATGCAACATAGAACATTCTTTTGATTGTGTCTTTTTCAACGTGATCAAAACTTTTATATTTCTTATGGAAAGGCATTTCCATGTTGCCTACGACAACCGTGTTTTCGTCCTCTCCACCTTTCATGCTGTGTATTGTACAAAGTTTTATCTTAGGCTTTTTGTCAAAAATATCAACACCTTGATCAACACAGTCCATAATATATTTTTTCTTTCTGTTCCATTCTGGGTTGTTGACATTTGCAAACGCCTCTTTCCAATCGACAGAAAAATCTAAACCAAACATATCTTGCAGATCCTGTGCTTTGTATAACTGATCTGGATCAAGCTCTTCCCACTGTTTGGGTTTAAAATTTTTCGGCTTGACCAATGTCCTATAACTTAAAAGATTTGACCGCGTTACGTATTTATCTTTTTGTAAATCAAAAAAACATTTTAGTGCAGCAATTATTTTTGCACCAATAGGATAGTGAACATAACCTTTGGCCGTGGTCTGTGTAAACCAAGCTCTGTGTCGTATTAAAAGATCTTTTATCTCTGACATAACTGGAGCGCCAGTCACCATGATTGTCCAACTCTTACCGTCTTTGACAGGTATTTGTGAAAACCTATCGGTATAGTGTATTTCTCCAGAGTGTGTGTGATCAGAAAAATATTTTTTCTGTTGCCTGTGTTTTATGTCTGAACTTATCTGTTCTGCAAAACTGATGTGTTGGTTTGTTAATCTATAGGACTTTTCTAAAATCTTTGATTTACAAACAGATGTGTACGCGTTTAAAAAATATTTTACCTCGCCACCGTTCCAATCAAAGATGGCTTGGTCGTCGTCTCCTGCAATGTACAAATATTCAACAGAGCCTTTGTCCATTATTTTTTTAATAACCTGCCACTGGCACCACGAAGAGTCTTGAGCTTCATCTAAAAACACAGCTCTGTATTCTTTAAATCTATCAACGTCTAAAGCGTTAAGTATCTGATCAGTAAAGTCGTGTAACTTGTTGTTTTGTTTGTACAATTCCCAACTTCTAACATACTCCTCTAGCCTGTTCCACTTATAATTTCTTTCATTAAGTTTCGTAAATGCTTCTCTTAAAGGTATATTTGACACTCGATGAAGATTGTAAACTTGAATAATAAAATTGTTTTCTAAGTCCCCATTAAACTCTCTTTTAAGATCGCCGTCCTCTCTCTTTGCCCAATACTCAAAGTCACCTTCTGAAACCAAACGAGATTCTCTGCCTTTTAAAAAACCGTTGCACAGTCCGTGGATCGTTGCAAATGATTCGTAGCCTTCAGTTTTTTTTGTCACTTTTAATCGTTCACGAACTTCGTCTATACCTTTGTTTGTAAATGTTATATAGCAGATGTCCTCTGGCTTGATACCTTTTTCGTTAATTAGATGACTGACTTTTTTTATTAGCCTGTCAGTTTTACCTGTGCCCGGCGGGCCAAATATTTTTTCTGCTTCTTTTATTTTTTGACTCATAGTGGATCCTCCTTAATTATTTCTTTTGGATCAATCTCTACTTCTTCTAGATTCAGATTTTCCTCTTTGATTGTCCAAACGAATTTAGTTTTTTTATTAATATTTATTCTGTTGCCTTTAGCGCCAAGCCCAGGATTTTCAGTGTCAGTATCTCTCTTTAAAAAATCCAACAACAGTGAAGAGTCTTTTGCATTTTCTTTTATGGCTTTGACAGAAATCAAAGCGTTATACAAATCAGTAAAAACAAAATGTATTTCTTTCTTTTTTTGATCGTGCCACGAAGAACCTTTGAGTAAACTTTCTCTATCCTCTCCTGAACCTGTCCCCGTAAACCAATCATTTATAGCCTCTTTAATTCTATCGAATCTACCAACTCCTTCCGGTAATTGAACGTGAGTTAATCGCTCTCTCATCTGAACTCTCATCCAATCATCAAAATTTGCTGCTCCTAGACCCGGAGGTTTTGCATCTAAAATGAGCCCAACTTTCTTTCTCCAATTTTTTTCTTCAAACAGATCATCTGATTCCATCCGAGCAACTATACCGTTTTCAAAAGTTACATAGTAAAATACTGGCTCATCATAAACTTTGTCTATCGCTGCAATGATGGGGTAGCCCTCGCCGTCTTCCGTTGTCCGTTGAACGCCAAACTTTCTTGACATACAAGTGACCCTGTCACAAAAACTATTCATAGGGTCTTGCTTGCACAGATAGTGATAGTTAGAGTTGTCTGCCTCCTCCAACTCTATGTCTGATCCCAGCACCTGCCTGTTTTCGTGTTCCACGTGGCCAGTAACAGAGGCGTATATTCTAGACACTTCAATGTCACTAACTGGAGTTTTTAAATATTTATCATTTATATNACGTAACTCTTGCAACCAGTCTTTGTTGTCCTCTTCGTGCATTCTTTTCAACATCACCGCACAGTTAAACAAATAATTGTTTCTGCCTCCCTCATCACAGCCTTTCAAAGCAATACAATTGTTGCAAGGTGGGCCGTCTGGAAAAACAGTGTCTGTTTTTATGTCCAATTGTTGTACGTTTTCTAAAACTTTTAATTCGTATTCAACGTAAAATTCTTCTAAAGATAATTTTTTTAATTGGTTGTTTTCTAATGTTAGTGCGTATCTTTGGCAGTCTTTTTCATTAAAGTAAGGCGCATTAACATAGTTTCCGTTCTGTCCTTTTAATAATCTAATTTGCTTTGGAAAAACTTCTGCATCTTTATAACCTAGTAAAGCGCTTGCTTGTCTTAATTTTTTTTGTAAGTCTTTTGCTTTCACACCTTTACTAAAAAAACAATATACGTGTGCGCCTCCACTCTTTGACCTGCAAACTATAAAAGGAAGCTTGGCTCTCTCAATGCTTTTAAGTAAAGTCACGTGATCAAAATTTTTGTAAGAATCTATATCTATGCAGCCCCAATGACAGTTATTGTCATGGTCTATTGGAACAGCGCCAATGCTTTCTTCGCCGTCTAAGTGAGCTTGCCATACTTTAGTGTCCGTAGATAACTGTTCGGTGTAGCCCCAACCTTGACCCCCTTGCTCCTTACCACGCACATCTTTTTCGTTGGATGGTTTGAAGACGCCGTAGGCTAGTTCGTTACCTTTGAATATTTTACCTATAAGAAATCTGTCTTGCATGAAACACCACAAATAAAAAGGGCGACATTTCTGCCGCCCTTAGTATTAAAAAGCCTCCGCTTTTTGTGTGACGTTTGTCTCTTCTTGATGCTCTACTTTGACTGAGTTTTTACTCACGCCAAGTGCAAAAAGTTTTGCCGTTTCGTACACGTTTGCATCTTGAACAGGACCTACTTTAAATACGTCCCAACCAAACCACGATCCTTTTGCATTAGATTGTGGCACAGTTTTCAATCTGTAAACATGGCTGTACGATGGCGGTGTGAACTGACCACCCTTACCTTGCATGGTNAGACTTTTCATCATCGAGTTCCATTTTCGCGACACCTTTCTTTGAGTCGACTTCATTGTAATTAAAGCCTGCTCGTAACCTTTTCCGTCCAATACTAGGACGAAGTGGTTTGCTGTCTCTTCAACAATGTTACCGTTGGGTAATCTGTTTTGAAACTGAGCGTCTCTTGGTGCTTGCGAAATGTCGTAGCTCGCATCGTGAATGGCAATGGGAGCCCCACTGCCTTTTCCTCGTTCACCCCATTCGATAAACTCTCTTTTGTAGAAAGCTGGAACAACATCTATTCCCTCTTCTCCATCGTAAAGTTTACCACTAACAGTGTTGTAGATCATGCCAGGTTCGGCACCTTCTACAAACGAGTTGCTAGTTTTGTTGCATTGCGGAGATAATTGACTCAACACTTTTAAAAAAGGTAGAGCCAGATCATCTGGACTGTTTGCGTTTTCTAGTCCACTTATAGACTCAGCATCAGCTTGCACTAAGTCTAAACTGACCGCCGGCATTAATTGTCCGTTGGCCTTTGTCTTTGTTACTTTATTTGTCATTATTTTTTCCTTGTAACTTTTGCTTGTCTGCCCACAAACGTTTTAAATGTCTCTTCCGGTGGCAGAGCCGCACCCTTTTGGTGCAGTTCCTTCAGAGTTGCTTTTAGGGTTTGAGATTCAACTTTTAAAGTTTGTTCAACCTCATACCCATTTGCGGTGGCTAACTTGGCAAATTCCAACGCCTTCCCGTCTTCGTTGCGACCGAACCTAGCAGCTATTTCATTTTTAATAATATCTCCTAGGTTGTTATCACGAAGCCATTGATACGCCTCAGCCCTTTGATCTGGGTCTTTAGGTATCGAAATGCCGTAAAAATTACTGACCTCGATGGAGCTTCCATCGTTTAATTTTAACTGAGACAGGTTTTTGTCCTGCATCCATGCAGGTATTTTTACCTGTTTAAGTTCTAAGACAGATTCTTGTTTCTGTTTTAATAAATCTTTTAATGCTGCAACCTCAGCTTCCATGTCAACAAGTTGTTGACACAAGTCCCCAATCTGCGTTGCATCGTTGTTATCGACAGTCTCAATCTGATCCTGCTCAAAATCTATTTTGTTCATAAGTATTCTCTTTCTGATATAAATTAACTTCTAATGGATAGTACCTACCAGATTCACGATCCCATTTCAACATTTTAAATTTACCATGGTTTACGTCTGCAACTACAGCACTAGTAGTAGCAATGATAGCAGGATCACCCAAAAGCAGTAGATAATCTTCGTCATTAAATTTTTCAAGTTTCTTTCTCAACTCTCTTACTAAAGCTCCACTACTATACACTAATTGTGCTCTTTCTGAAAATAAAAATTCAATGTTGCCAAAATGCAACGCTTTATTCACGTTAATTCTTGGCATACCTTTCTCTGTGCCTGGAGGCTCCTGTACGCAATAAACTGTCATAACTTTCTTGACTATTCCATTTTCATTCCTATTATAGCCTTTTTAGAAAGTAATACAATATATATGAAATACAAGTTTAAGACGAAGCCTTACNAGCATCANATGAAGGCTTTGGAAAGCAGTTGGNATAAAAAGAANTTTGCTCTGTTTTGTGANATGGGGACAGGTAAGTCTAAAATATTATTAGACAACATCTCTATGCTCTATGATAAAGGCAAGATAAATGCGGCATTGATAGTGGCACCAAAGGGTGTGTATCGTAACTGGGTGGAGCAAGAAATACCAAAGCATGTGCCCGACCACATTAACTGTAGAACATTTCATTGGGTGGCCCCGAGCTCGAGAACAAAAGATGATAAGCAGATGTTGTCTCAGCTTTATGACGAGACGAGAGATCCCTGCCTGACATTTTTTGTAATGAATGTTGAAGCCTTTTCTACAGGGCCTGGCATGAAAGAAGCCGAAAAGTTTTTGTGGGCATACAAGTGTTTGATGGCCGTGGACGAAAGCACTTCAATAAAAACACCAAGAGCTCAAAGGACTATAAACATATCGTCCGTTGGCCGTCATGCAAACTACAAAAGAATTATGACAGGAAGCCCTGTTACCAAAAGCCCGCTCGACCTGTATTCACAATGTGGTTTCCTAGACTCAGATTTATTGGGGCACGATTCTTTTTACTCGTTTAGAATGCGATACGCTAACATGACAACAATCAATGTGAATGGGCACAGGGTAGAGATCGTTCGACCAAACGACAGCTACAGAAACCTCGATGAGTTGTCATCGATCGTATCAGATTTTTCATACAGGATTTTAAAAGAAGACTGCCTTGATCTACCAGACAAGGTGTATCAGAAGCGTGTNGTTCAAATGACAGCAGAACAAAAACGATTGTACAACTCTATGAAATCTATTGCTCTTGCGGAACTTAATACAAAAGTTTGTTCTACGATGAATGTGTTGACTCAAATGTTGCGTCTGCACCAAATAACTTGTGGCCATTTTAAGGCAGATGATGGCACAACTACGGCAGTCAAAAACAACAGGATGTCAGAGCTGTTGGATGTTCTAGAGGAGTGTGAAGGCAAGGTGATTATTTGGTCTAACTATGTGCAAGACATACAAAACATTGCCAAAGAGATAGGTAAAAGGTTTGGAGAGGGCTCTTTCTGTACATATTATGGTGAAACAAAACAGAAACATCGGCAAAGTAACATAGATAAATTTCAAGACTTAGAGTCCCCAGTTCGATTTTTTATTGGTAATCCTCAAACAGGGGGCTACGGGATTACTTTGACTGCAGCTAAAACTGTCGTATACTATTCTAATAGTTATGATCTAGAGAAAAGACTGCAGTCGGAGGACAGAGCACACAGAATAGGACAGACAGACAAAGTAAATTATGTTGACATCATCTGTGAAGAATCTGTTGACGAAAAGATNGTTGCTGCTTTAAGACAAAAAATAGACATAGCTAATGAAATATTAGGCGAGGAGCTGAAAGAATGGCTATGATTAGGTTTGTCGGATAACTCTGGCCACACCAAAGGAAACATTGCTTTACATTTTGCTATCTCTAAACTGTTAGAGGCGGGCTACAACGTCTATCCAAATTCAGAATACCATGGCCAGTTTGATATAGTCATAGAAAGTAGAAAGACTAAAAAACTTTTGCGAGCTGATGTTAAATCTTTAAATTATGTTGACACTAAAAAAACTAGGATATCTGGCGCAACTTTAAGAGCCAATCAAAGAGATTATCCTGATGACGGCATTGTGTTTCTTATNGTAGATGCTGACGGTTGCATGTGGATTCAAGGCNANATTAGTCAATCAACACCAAGAGANAAAAGATTAGAAGAGTCGATGAAAAAACTAGGNATGTAGTTACTCAATAATTTTCTTGATTTTAAGTCGGCCCATGTCTTCGTAGACAACAGCCTCGACCTCGCGGCAGTTCATGTATATTCCTTGCTGTTCTTCACCTATGTTTCTGGCGATAATACGTTTCTGCTTGAGACAGTCGCTCAAACCCTCAGTTGGCACCATCTCAATTGTGGAACCGTTCTGTATCATCAGTATTGCAAAT
>FUFK010040881.1_pt1 | contig 20001 bp, 28 predicted proteins | sample 1021851 | NCBI WGS metagenome assembly FUFK01 (sample SAMEA51879418, study PRJEB19060) | metagenome
ATAAAGCAGCAACTCTTATAACTGATATTGCTTCTGTTTATGTGATTGCAGCATCTGGTGTTGTGGCTGCATTTATGGGTTTCAATGCTTACTCTGCTAAATCAGAAAACAAAGCATCTATTCAGTATGAGAAAGAGAAATAGTTTTCGCCAGAGACTCCCAGTCTTCTGTGCTTAAATTTCCTCGTTTGCTCCAAGAGGACATGTCCATAAGATGTTTTTTCGATGGTCTGTCGAAAAGTTTTCTAGCATGAATGCCACTAACAAGGACTGTAAAGTCTCTGTCGACACGGATTAATATCCAACTATTACCTCCATGGGAAATATATGTATTTGCCCACATTGCTTGATTTAATCTAAGACCACTGACGAAACGTCTCTTTGGCCATTTATTAATGTATTTGAGTTCTATCCATCCTGACTTTCCATTAACAATGTAATGAACATCTGGCATGCCTTGAGCAACTCTGTTCTCAACACGATACATTTTCAAAGGCAAGTTGTTTCTTATTAGCGTCCAGAAGTTTTTTTCACTCATTGATTTCCTCCATGAATAGGGATATTGGATCTTTTGTTATAACATCGGCGAGGTTCTTTTTCTCTCGCAGAGCTTTTATTATTTTACTATCGACGGACTTGCGTGTTTCGATGTCGATATAGGTGATGTTATTTTTAGTTCCGATGCGGTGACATCTATCTTCAGATTGCATCCGTTGTTCTAGATCGAAGCTATTAGAATAATAAATAGCATAATCTGCAGCAGTAAGGGTTAAGCCTATGCCACCAGATTGTGGTTGACCTATAAAATATCTAATGCTTGGATCATTTTGGAAACGCTCAACTGCAACCTCTCTAGCGTCACTTGTTACATCTCCATGATAACTTACTGCTAAGTCTCCTAATGCCCTCTCTATGGCTCTTAAATCAGCTTTGAAACGTGCCCAAATGATAACTTTAGAGTCGATGTCGCTAAGTATCTCTTTTAGAGCTTCGATTCGAGGGTTTTTGTCGTCTATTTGTTGCCCACCTTCCTCACTCGGAAACCAACCGCAAAGTATCTGCTGAAGCCTTAGCAAACGAGTTATTGCTTCGGGTGCTTCTATCATGTTGCCTTCTAGCTCAGCAACGAAAGACTTTTTCATAGTTTGGTAAATTTTCTTTTGTTTAGCAGTCATCTCTACATAGTGACGCTGATATATTTTATCGGGTAAGTCTAGGCAGTCTTTCTTTAAAACTCTAAAACTGTGACCTTCTATGTTTCTGGTCAGTTCTTCCACATTCTGATAAGATATAATCTGCTTGTTCTCGAAACCACCCATAACGCAGTATCTGGCACGAAACGAATAAAAGCTGTCATATCCTAATATTTGTGGGTCTAAAAACTTGAACTGAGAATAAACATCCTCTGGACCTTTAGTAACTGGGGTTCCAGTCATTATTCTTTTATAATCAACTTGCTTCCCGAACTTAGTTATTATTTTTGTTCGCTTGGCTCCTGGACGTTTAATCCTAGAACTTTCATCTACAACAAGAAGAATTTTATTACTGACCAATATTTTCTGCATATAATATATTGCTTTTGGACTTGTAAAAGCTTCTACATTAAAAGTGAAAACTTTAAGACAATCAGATGCACCTAGAACATTCTCATATTCTTCTATTCGCTTTTTGGTCATTCCGGAAGAATAATAGAAAGACTTTCTAGGACACCAATCTGGCATGTGTATGTCTATTTCTCTCAGCCAGTTTCGGTGCACTCCATTAGGAGCAATTACAACAATAGAAGTTATTTTGCCTTTTGCGTAAAGATATGCAGCAGTGTCAATGATAACCTTCGTTTTTCCTGTGCCTTGTTCCATCAATAAAGCAAAAGCCTTTTTGTCTCGGCTCATGTAAAAAGCTTTGCGTTGGTGGTCAAAAGGTTTGGTTTTAAAATCATAGTCGTCGTTGCTTGGCAACTCAGAGTGTTTCATTTTCATATTAGCTTCCATCTCTTTTAGGTTGCTAATATATTTATCGAGTGCTGGAGAAGCAGACTCATCCCAATCAGCATTAGGAAAATATTTATGAATTCTATCTATATTCGCACCTGTTGGATCGAACAGGAGGTCTCTGCCAATCCACTTCTTAAATCCTGGAAGTGTAGATAGCTTTTCAAAAGTATCGCCATCAAGCTTTGACTTGATGACTAAATACTTTCCATAATCTGCCTTAGTTATTATCATTCGTCTTCAACCTCGCCTGAGCCATCGCAAGTTTCGCAGGTGTCCCAAACAGTGTCGAGGAACCCACCATTGACGTAATCAACGACAGGTTTCTCATATTCGCAACGACCCCAACCATCGCAATCAGGACAAGTCATAGTCCGAACCTTTCTGCGCATATTGGTCCAATGCCACGATCTACACTTTCATGCTTAGTAAGCGAACGACCACACATTGCACAGTTCCCTGTTTTACGTCCATAGGCTACAGCTGAATCAAGTGGGCTATTGGCTATCTGCTGAAGCTTAGAGAGCGTGTCCTGCGGTGCGGTGCGTAAACCAAACCACTTGCCTTCCTTAACTTTGCCAGCATACTCGCCATCAACCTTAACATATAAAGCACCAGCATTAGCACCATTGTCAGGTGCACGAGAAATAACCAAGTCCTCAAAACGGAACTTAGGAGTTTTAATAGCCTCGTGAGCTTTGTTGAACATAGCAACTACATTACCAAGATCAACAGTTGGTGCCTCAGCTCTATTAGCCTTGTTGGCTTTTACTTTCATAAGCATCGCAACAGCAGCACCAGTCTGCTTTTCGGAAAGTGTTCCACGATCGTCGAACTGCTCTACTAAAGAAGCAGCAAAGCTGTTCCAAGAAGTCAACTCTCTAAGAGCATCTACAAGTCCTGGATTTTCTTTTTCGAATTTAACTTTATTTTCAGGAGCCATAAGTCTTGCTTTCCTTTGTGCTGAAATTTTTCTTTTTTGAATCCCACGAGCAACAATCTGCTCGTGAGTCCAAGGTCTTCTGTATCCAGAATATGAAGGCATGAATATTCCCATTACACCTCCTCCTTGTAAACAATATGATCAGGATCAAAATAACAAACGCCACCTTCAACACTGACTCTTGTGCATTTAACACTAATTACAGTGCCATCAGGCTTTTGATTCTCTTGGCTTTTAAAGTAAAACTTATCTGATTGTGGGTGCAAAGTGAACTTACCACCAAATTCCACCGACCTAATTTTTGTTTTATTTAACATAATATTCCTTTCTCAGCTTATACAAGTATTCTATCTTATTTAGACAGAAAGGTAAAGAACTTTGTTCACTTTAAAAACAATGACTTACAACTTTTTACTCAAAAAGATCTTTGGGTCTGGGCAAAGGACGCAACCATTCTTTGCCTTTTTTCTTATAAAAAATATGTTTTCCAACCGTTTTTACTTTTTCGAATTCACTTGCCCAATAAGGATCAACATCTGTGCTATGGTAATAAGTTGCATCGTCACCAACAACACTGATATATTGTCCTTCCTCCAACATCATCTTTGCTATTGCTTTAGAAGTTCTCAAAGAGTTGTGTTCTCTTGGGTAATCCGACTTGCCATCGCACCACCAACTAAATTGACAACCAGCACTGTTGTCTTGTAAAACAACTGAGCAGACATCATTCGGGAAATTAGGTGAAGCCACTCTGTTAAGAGTGACCTCAGCTATTGCTATTTGACCTTGTATCGGTTCTGATCTAGCCTCGAAGTATATATTCAAGGCTAGACACATGAGAGCTGTTTCCAACATTACGCCACCAAATCGAAATCGAAAGTTAATTGGTCGTCGCAATGGCTTGAGAACTTAGGGTTCTCAACTTCGTAAAAAGCATGAACCAGTCTTTTGCCCCAGTGGTGCGAAGCATCCATTGCTCTCCACTTAGGAACTTGATTGTCGATTGTAGTCCAGTCACGAGTGTCCATTACTAGGACGTGCTTAGTAATTTGAATGATGTAAACTTTACCTTGCTCAAGGCTTTCAGGAACGAACTTGCTCAGCTTGCGNTTTTTCTCGAGCGTTGTCCATTTACCTTTTAGACCGAGCTGTTTACATGCTGTTGCGATGTTGCCATTGCTAACACCTTTACAATGACGCTTGCCACGAATTTTGCGAAGAGTTTGGTAAGCTGGTTCGTATTCAATTCCAGCTACAGTAGCAACTGCAAATGGACCACACCATGTAACTCGGTGAATGCCTGTGTCGCAATAGATGATTTGACGCTCTTTGGGGTTATGCTTTTCCATGATTTGTTTCCTTTCTCAATCAATATAGTCATTGTATCTTATCTCACCAGAGAAGTAAAGTATTTTCTTTCACTTTAAAAACAAATGTTTATGTGAGTTTACGCCACTTATCTACTTGCAATTTCCTAAAGCCTTTGTTTATTTTACCTTTTAGAAGATACCAGTCATTAATTTTACCTTCCTCGACTATAGGCTTGCCAAGCTTGGGATATTTCCATCTGTCTATTCCTGCTAGTATTGGACCAGTGTCATCCTCGAATTTCATGTTCAGCCACAAATTGTGTGTCTCGGCTCTGCGACCACCTCGCTTGGCTAAGTTTACAGCCTCGTTCAAGTCTCTAAGGTTTTTCTCAACGAGCTTACCAAATACAACGAACTCTCCAGGATTGTCAGCTTCTAGGTCGTGTATGTCTGTTATCGGTGTTTTTATGTTGTGGGAGGCTGGATCTTTNTTAATATGCCCAAACCTACGTTCGCACTCAAAGATGTCGTCATATGGCGTTTCTCCGTTGTCTAAGAGCTTTTCTTGTCTAGGTGTTAGAGGTTGCTTGAGCTCCCTACGTTTTACAATATCATCAGCCATCTTTGGACCAATGCCTTTTATTCCTATCAAGCCACCAATCAGCTCGCCATCCTGAACAGACCAATTTAGCTCAGACTTGTATTTATCATATGGCTTGTATCCAAGTCCCTCTGTTGAAACTTCTCGCAACAGCTTAACACCTTGATCGTCGTCCTTAACATTTCTTAAACAAGCAGCAGCAAACTCTAAAGGATATCTGCTTTTTAAAACACAACACCAATAACTGACCATTGCATACGAAACTGCATGACTTCTGTTAAAAGCCATAGATCCCATTGTGTTAATATTGTCCCATATTTCACGAGACTTCTTTTCATCTAGTCCGTTTTCTTCAGCACCAACTTTAAACCTTTGCCAATACCTATCGAAAAACTCTTCACCCAAAGATTTACTCATTGCTCTGCGGAGCTCAGAAACTTCTTCCCAAGTAAGCTTGCCTATTTCACGAGCTATCGTCATCACCTGCTCTTGATAAACAACAATGCCATAAGTAACTTCGGTTGCCTCTTGAGTCATCTCGTGGAAATGGTAAACAGGCTCAGCACCTGTTCTCTTTTTAATAAATTGAGTTGTTCCTCCTGAGGTCAATGGTCCAGGACGAGCAAGAGCAGTAATAGAACAAATGTCCTCAAAGTTCGCTATTTTCATCTGTCTTGTTAAGGACTGCAAAGCATAGCCTTCGAACTGAAATATTCCTGCATATTTTTCATCATTCAATACTTTGAAAGATGCCTCGTCGTCTAGAGGGAAATTTACGAGCTTTTCTCTAGACCAACCAACCTGATCTAGAATATCCTGCAAAACGGAAAGAGTTCGTAAACCNAAAGCATCTATCTTCAGCAAGTTTAGATTTTCAGCATCCTTTTTNTCTATNTGNGCTGCACCTGTTTGNNCACTTACTGAGCAATANTTACTNACTGGNTCTTCAGTAACNATAATTCCAGCAGCATGAACACCTGAATGACGAGCGTGATTTTCCATTCTTTCGGCTATTCTCATTTGCGGATACTTAGCTAAAACTTGCTTGCCTATATCTAGGTCATTAAAGGTGTCCATAATACACATTGCTGCACGAGCATCACCACCACTACGTTCTATGATTGCACCTTTTAGGTCGTTTACTTCCCAAGCTGGAATCCCTAGCTCCTTGGCAACTTCCGTTATTGTGCTCTTGGCTTTGTATCTGCTGACAGTTCCTAAGTGAGCAACTTTCTCAGCACCATACTTTTGACGCAAATAATCAAAAACCATTTCCCTGCGATCGTCCTGAAAGTCAATATCAATATCAGGTAAGTCTGCACGAGTAACGTCNATAAATCTTTCNAATAGNAANTCGAACTTTATCGGATCAACATCTGTAATGCCTGTTAAATAACAAACCAAAGATCCTGCTGACGAACCGCGAGCTGGACCAACAAGCATATGTTNCTTCGCATANTTAATCATGTCGGCGATAACATAAAAATAATCATGGAACTGCTTTAGATCTATCATATCGAGCTCACGCTTTAGCCGAGCCTTGTAAACAGGATCTTCTAAGTCTATTCCTCTTTCCGGAGCACCATCTATGCACATCTGCTTCAAAGTTTTCTCAGGTGTAAAAGATATCATCTGAGCAACAGGTAAATCAACATTGCACATGTCTGCTATTTTATATGTGTTTTCTATAGCCTCATCAGGAATCCAAGGAACACAATCTAAAAGCTCATATTCGTTTAGCAAGTGCATTGGCTTAGTTCGCTCTGTTCTATTCATGCCAACCAGAACCTCATAGGCTTTTCGATCACCAACTTTAGGATAGAAGTTATCAGAAGTTGCTACTGGCTTAAAGCCTTTTTGCTCGCAAAACTCTAGAGCCTTCTTTGAACTCATAGGATTTATCTCAATATAAAGATCGTCTTTTCTGGTCAAAGGAAGCAGTCCCCATTCTGGGTGAGTTCCGCTGAGTATAATTACATTTTCAGAGATATCGAAAAGATCGGAATAACTTAGTCTTGGGAAATAATAAAAATTTTCCTTACTTGTGCTTTTTGTCACTAGGTCATAAATCTCTGACAAGCCATCATTATTCTTGGCAATAAAAGCCATCATGTTTGCAGTTTGCCTAGTTCGGTCTGTTGAGTCTGTAACAACTGCTATCTCAGTTCCAAATATTGGTTTCTTTCCAGCCTTTTTACAAGCATTACTGAAAGGAACATGACCCCAAGTTCCAACATCAGCTATGCCTATTGCATCACCACCAGTCTCTACTATACTAGAAATTGGACCATATGCTTTGCGGAAAGAATATTCTGTACGAGCTCTTATATGTAGCATTAATTATACATCAACAATGCTATGATTATAGTTCCTGCGACGAAACCTATTAATCCTATTGCCATTATATCTCTCCTTTTTCCATATACCATTTTACAATTCTGGCAGTTGCTTCAACATCATTGATAGATCGGTGTGCACCTTCTATCTTCTCGTCGAAAAGATCTTCATATATATCACCGAGCTTTCTCATCTTGCCCCAAAACTTTTGCCCTATTTCAACAGTGCAGATGTGATTAGGTGGCCAAGGGAACTTAGTAACTTTGTCCAGCCTTTCAAGCTCGAACCTTAAAACCTTTCGATCGAATGGTAAATTATGAGCAACAATATCTGTTTCCCCTAGGAAAAAATTCGTGAGCTCATTTACTTTAGCTATAAATGGCTCTTCATCTTTTAGCATTTCGTCGGTTATATTGGTTATCTTAATTATCTTCGGATCTAAGGGATGCCCAGGATTGCAGAAAAACTCAAGCCTTGCCTCTTCTTCCATCTCTCCTTTTTGAATAAGCTCGTTGTTGTACTTAATAGCACCGAACTCAATTATTCTAGGTTGCAGATCTAAGTCAGAACCTTCAGCCTTTGGTAGACCTGTTGTTTCAAGATCGAATATTATCATTACTTGTCCTCGTTGTCTAAAGACTGCAACATAAATGCATAAACACCAAGATCGTGTACAGAGTCCTCGTGAGACTTTGGCCAGTTTTCTGCATAACGAGTCATTTTAGCAACAATCATATTTACAATGCCAAACCTATTCCATTCTTTCTCTGTTGAAAGAGTAACTCCTTTTGGGAATAAAGCCACCATTACTTTTCCATGTCTATGATAATTGTCACCATAAATTTTATTGCGTTCTTTAAAAGTCTCTAGAGCCTCCTCCATGCAATCTATTGGTGACTTGGTTTTACGATGCTTTCTAACAACATCTCCGATTGTTTTAAGATCGCTCATTATTTTCATCTCTCCCATTCTCGTATGAGTTGCGAATGTCTCGCTCATAATTATTAGCCTTATCGAAAAGAGCCTCTAAGTCTCTTCTGTCAAAAGTATTAAGGTCGAAAAGCCTAGCAACTTTTTTGTCGTTAAGCTCTATGTCATTTCCTCTTATTTTAAGCATAAGTCCACTCCGGAGTTGGACTATAATTCCACTGTGCGAAGCTCATCTTCTCGCCCAAATAATAATTGCGATATGCCTCTATTGAGCTGTCGCATTTATATTCATCAGGCATGCACTGAGGTGGCTCTTTAAAACCATCTTGTTTTATTGCAATAGGTGCTGTTCCTAATAAACTAATTAATTGTTCGCTTTTGTGGGTTTTCCTGTAACGAACTGTGTATTCTTTGCAAAGGTGCACAAACAATGCTAATGTCCACCAATAATGTTCGGAACTTTCCCGAACCCAAACTGCTGATGGATGGTTCTTGTGAGTTGACTTATACAAGCCAACCTCGTCAGCCCAATAGTCTCCGTCTAGCTCTCGGTGCGCAGTACAAAGCAACTGTGCGGTTTCGAGTATCATCTTGACACAATGCTTGTCGCAATGCATCATAGCAGCTTCTTTCGGACTATTGTCCAAGTAAAAAATATTCATTCGACTTCCTTTCTCAATATAAAAACTTTATCCTTTTTTACTTAAAAGATAAAGTTTATTTTTGCCAAAACTTTAGCTTCCTTTTTATTCTCTGCCAAAGACTTGGTTTTCCTTCTTCTGCTTTTTCATGGAAAATTTCGAGAACTTCATCTTTAGGAATGTCCTCAACATAATTCCTATTTTTTAAAATGTAAGAAACAGCTCTTGCATTTATATACAATTCTTGAGCAATCTCAGTGTTTGAAAATTTTTCCATTTTCATTTTATGAACTTTATTAACAAATTCTTGACTATATTTTTCTTTAAAATTTGACATATTCCCTCTCTATTTGTGATGCGTTGAGCAACCCCAGTCTTCTACTTCGTTCTCAAACGCAGTCAGTGTTCCATGTATAGGGTCAGAAGTTTTAACTATCTGACGAAGTATATTGTAAAGCTGTTGTATCGAATTGTAAATAATCACTTGCTGAGCACCATTGAACAGCTTGTCGCCTTTTATTTTGTCATTAAACTTCATTAGATATTTACTGACCTCTTCAGCCTGACGAAAAAGCTTCCTATTACCAAGCATTATTATTTCTTCCCAAAGTTTATAAACAACCGAAGATAGGTCTGCGAATGCAACTATAGCACCTTCTCTTCCAGACTTAGATTGTTTCCAGTCCGTTTTCATTTCAAGACCTTCTACATTCAACTCTTTAATTATCTGGTCAATTCCAGCTTCTGCCATTTCCTCGAAAAGAGCAATCGAACTTTCGTTATAATACTTGGTTGGTCTAGGAATGTCCCCAGTTATGACCTCGTCGACATCATGCACGATAGCTTTTTTAAGAGCCTTGCCAGTGTCAAGCTTATGAGCATCGGAGGAAACCGAGTTTATCTCCTCGCAAAGAGTGTAAGTAAAGAGGCACACAAAACCAGTGTGCTCCATTACTGATTCACTCTTTAGCAAGTGGAGTTGCGAATACCTTTGTATCGCAGACATCCCCTGAGAAACGCTGAATAGTTTTACGATATCCATCTATTCAACATCTGGGTTAAAGTTTTGAAACTGCTCTAGGATTTTCTGCCTACGACCAATATGGTCTTCCCAGTTTATGTTGTGCGTCATAGAACGACCCCACTGAGGTTTATCCCATGCTCTGGCAGATAGTCCTGCGAACTTTTGAAGATCTTTGATTCCAACAATATGGGCATCAACACTTTCTTTTAGCATAATGTTCAAGCCGAAGTTCTCGTTGGTATAGGTTATAGAATATCGTTTATGCTCAGCTGCACTTGTTTCGCTTTTAAATTTAAAGTGATCAGTCAAAGCTCTAAAGTATCCCATCTCATAAACTGTGCCAGTATCACGACCATCAACAATAGCAAATAAAACATTAGCATCAATCATTGCATTGATGTTGCTGTCGTAAATGCTCTTGGATGCTTTAGTCCTATCCTCTGGGGAAAGATGGGATATTACACCACCACTTTTACGAGGTGAGAAATAATCGAACCCATGCTTGTCGAATTCATTTTCGATAGCCTCGATCGTTTCGATCTGCTTGGGGTTAAAGAATGGTCCAGCCAAATAAATTTTCATAGTCATTATGCGTTCTCCAGTTTTTCTATATGTTTTTGCCAAAAGGCAGGTCTGTAACTTGCCTCTATACGAACCATGTCCATATACTTTTGGTCGATGGGTGTAGAGGTTAAGTCACTGTGAATGGGGCAAGGTGCTCCAGGATCGTCATCGGTATGCCTCAGCTCGGCATCTCTTGTATAAGGGCAAAAGCCTTTATTGCATGGCAGATCTTGCTCGCTGATAGAAATGTATTCTTGTGCAGCAATTATGATATCTTTCCAAATACCATACTGAGCAATCCAGCATTGCCTTTTATTGACAACGGTTTTCCAAAAATCTATCTCGGCTGAAATAGATATTGTAATTTTGTCGCCAAGCGTTCTCGTCCAACAATCTTCAGATTTTATTATCTCCATTAGATTGTCTTTTATTGTATAGTTTCGGTGCCGAACAACCTGAGCTCTCAAGCCAATGGTCATTTCTTGACACACAGTAACTATTGGTCCAATAACACCACTTTTTCTCTCGCTCTCTTTCAACATAGGTATTGGATCGACATAGCTATAGTTGCTAGCATATTTATAAAGCTGAAATTTATTGTTGAGCTCTGTTTTACCAACAATGAAATATTCATGTATCTTTGCGAGCTGTTGATACAGTTTATAAATTTTTACCAATCCTCGCCAAGACAATCGAGTTGTAAAAGAGGTCATTGCGCATATTGGCATATGAAGTCGATACTCATCTTGAATAACACCTGCATCCATATCAGCTTTTATTTTCTCTTTCAATAAAATTATTTTATCTCTTTCCTTAGACACCTGAAAGTATTCCGGAACAACGAACTCAGAAGGTGCATCAACTCTAGAGGTTCTTGCCCACATAACGTGATCTCTGAATGAGGCAAATATCTCTCGCTCTAATATTGTGCACTGGACACTCATAACAACCGAGGGTATCTCGTTGACTGGTGCGTCGATAGATAAAATTGTGTTTAATGAGGTGGTGTCGTCAGGGGAGCGTGAAAGCTCCCAAGCGACCCTCGATAGATTTTTACCTGACGAAACTCTGTCGTCGGATATTATTTCAATTTTCATTTTTCAATTTCCAAACTCTGATGTCATTAGTTGCTTTTCCATCTTCGTCCCTGACTGCTCTCGACTTGCAATTAAAACCTTGCCTTTTACAATTCATTCTGAAAGAGACAACATCACCTGAAGTTTTAAGGACAGTGCTGTCTCCAATGTTCATTGCATTCACTAGCTTGACCCACTTGTCCCTAGACTTAGTTGAGTCAGTTAAGGGCACGCCACTTTCTATGACGAACCCTCCTATTTCTTTGACGACTTTACGCATCGTAAACCTCAGCCCATTCGCGGTCAATGTCCCACTTTAGATCCTGCAGACGACCACCTTGCTTAATATAAAGCTCATAAGGCATATCAGCACCATGCTTCAGCAAAAGTTGGAATGAGGCATAACCGCAAACCTCTTTAGTGTTTACCTTACGAGGNTTCTCTTTTACGAGAGGCTTGATCATTTTGCCTGCGAAAGCACCACGAGGCTTGGCAACTTTTTTAGGAGCAATGCCGAGTGGCGTCATTCCTGGAAGTGCCTCGACTTGAGGTGTCGACTTGACTTTATCAAAAGGTGTGGTCGTTACATGAATGTCAGCAATAGCATCCATAAAACGCTTGGCACCAGTTTTGTTGTCAGAGAATTTTTTAACAGGCTTTTCTACAAGCTCGTTATAAGCATCAACAAGAATAGATCCTGTGATATTACGACAAGCCAAAAGCTCATCGGCGGTTTTGAAAATTGTGACACCATTTCCCATAGAGCGAGCAACTTTCTCGGACTCATATGCTTTAACGACTAGGCTCTTGGTGTCAAGAGTATATATAATATTTTGCATGATCTTTTCCTTTCTCAGTATCATGTAATCATTGTATCTCTTTTAGACAAAGATGTAAACATCTTTCTTTCGTTTAAAAACAAAGGCTTGCAAATTATATGGAAAAATATCTCAAGCCTCTTGGTTGTACAAGGTACAAATTTTCCCTTGCTCTGGTCAATGCAACGTACCATACTCTGTTCTCCTCATCTGTTCCTAGGTTGTCCCAACTCAACTTTCCCATGTCGGTTATCAATACAACATTGTCAGCTTCACCACCTTTGCTTTGGTGTATTGTTGAGATTGTTATTCTGGGTTTGTCTGAAAACTTCTCACCATTACGCAAACAAGATCTTAAATATTCTCGTTCGTCAGGTGGCAAGCCTTTTAATATTGCCATCCAATCTTTGCTTCTAGCTTCGTCCGGAAGTCCAAAGTCTTCTACTCTGTAGGTGTCTTTTTTCTCTAGCTTTACGTTAAAGTTGAAAAAGCCAATAAGGTTCTTGGCTTCTGGTCTGTTAAGCTCTTTGCCTTTGCGGATCTTTTCCCATGAGGTTATGGCTTTTGTCTCATCGGTGTCTAAAGAGCTTTGACCATTGTAGGTGTAAGCATATCCTTGTTGCCGAACAACTCTTTTAATTCTGTAAAGCAGATATTTACTTCTGCTCATGCAAAGCCAAGTTCCATCATCAGCTCCGAAGTCTATCCCCTCATCATCTGAAATATAATTTACTGTGCCTTTCTCTAGTTTGGGTTGCCATGGCTTAACATATCTATTTTTTATTCTGCCAACGACATCCGAAGCCAAAGCATGCACGCTCCTAGGTATTCTAAAACTCTGAGGCAAAATTCTTTTGTCACCTTTTAAGTTTAGGAATTTATTAACATCAGCACCTGCCCAAGCGAATATTGCTTGGTCATCATCACCAGCAATGTAAACTTCAGATGCCTGAGCTGAGGCTTTTATTGCCATTCGATATTGTAAAGAGCTCAAGTCCTGAGCTTCGTCAACAATGCATATATCTATTGGCAACTCTTTTTCATATCGTTGAAGCATGTCGGTGAAGTCTAGCAAGCCATTTCTCTTTTTATAGGTTGTTAATGAATTATTGTACTGCTTAACTGCATGTAACGTCAAGTCATTTTGATTGCTTAAATGAAACTGCTCCTCCATAGAGCGAATACCAACTCTCGCCAAAGACTCTACTCTTGAACATTTGTCTCCGAGACCATCACCTGTGTGTATTCCTAGGTTCTCATCATAGATACCTTTGAACTCAACACCTATAGCCTTGCCCAACTTCCTGTAATGATTGTCGGTCATGACCTCGTCTCTTTGCAGACCCAAACTTTTAAATGCCAAGGAATGCAGCGTCCTAAAATAAGGAAACCTATCAGCATCGAAACCAAACTGAACCATTGCTCTTTCTTGAGCTTCGCTTGCAGCTTTACGAGTGAAAGCAAGATAAGCAATTCTCTCGGGAGCTATCCCTCTTTTCAAAGAGTTCTCAACTATGTTCAGAAGAGTCGTCGTCTTTCCTGTTCCTGGAGGTCCAAGAATTATTTGCACGTGCCTCACTTTCAGTTCCTTTCTCAGTCATGGCTTCTCGGTAATCTTCTTTTTTAGTCTTCCACAATATCCATTCATAATATCGTTCAGGCTCTTGGTCGTCGAAATTTTTCTCCCAGTCGTTAATTATTACTTTTTTGCAGCTTCCGCAAATTACGTCTTTTTCATGAATCCTGCCATGAGTGTGGCTTCCGCACCAGTCACAAGGCAAAGCATCTTTGTAATATGGCAACATCAAAACTCCTCCGTCACTGCGCTCGGTATGTCTAGTTGCTCATCATCATCGAAAAACTCTGGCTCAGGGACTGACCAAACCTTAACTGGTTTTCCTTTTATTCTAAATGTTTTTCTATCACCACCCAATAACCTCAACCAAGACCAAACTTGGTGCTGAGTTGTAAACCTAAATCTGCGAGCCTCTAGATAGATGAATAAATCCTCCGACCTAAAATAAACTTTGGCTTCATCTGAGTCGTGCCATGGCTTGCCATTCATAATCTCGTCTTTCTGGCGAGCCTGTACTTTTCCTGTTAAAAAGCTATCTAGCATCTTATCGAACTGACCTTGAGGTGATGCATCGTCTGGGTCTACTATCACCTCGACATTTTCTAGCAACTGATTTATTCTTTGTTCCCATGCTTGGGATGGCATTGTGCTTGGGCACTTATTTAATTTCTCGACGCAAATTTTTTGTAGCTGTCTCTGGTCAAGAAGCTGAGGTGTTGTAACTTCTATTCGCTCACCTTGCATTTCGATATACCAACGCACCGACTGTCTATTTTCAGTTTCGTATTTTGTTATTGCATCAACCTCGATAGACAGACCACCACCAACTCTGCCAACACCATATTCTCGCTTCATGCACTTAGACTTTTCGCAATAGTTGCATATTGGACTTTGCTTGCAAGTGTAGGCATATTCTTTTTTACTGACTGACTTAACTAATCCATTCACCTCACCCATCGGCAAAGGTTCAGGCAAATGCTCATAATTGAACTTCATTAAGTCTTCTTGCCAGTCGTCTGGGTTGCGTTTGCGAAAGTAAACTCCAACATTGAACAAAGATATGTTTCTGCCACCTTCCGGAAAACCCATCGTCATTATGTGTTGTAAACATGGTGGTCCATCGGAAAAGTGATCAACAAGCTCAGGAGTAAAAGTCTCCAGCTTTTCAAATGTTGTAATTTTTTTCTCAGCAAGTTCAACAAATTCTTCAAGATTTAATTTTTTGCCTTTGTGTATTGCATGGCGTTCAGTTTTATCACCATCCCAATAGCATAAATTTATCCAGTTGCCTCGGTCTCTTTCGTTGGCTCTAGATATTTGCTTGGGGAAAACTTCCGAACCACCATAACCTAATAGTGCAGCAAACTCATTCAGCTTACCCACCATATCAATAGCAGGTATGGCAGGATCACAGAAAAGATACAGGTGAGCACCGCCAGACTTAGAACGACAGAGAACCAAAGGTGTATCGCGAATTTTCTTTTCGAGGCTTTCAAGACTTTCATTTAATTTAACATCTCCTCTAATATCAATATCAATAACACCAAAGTGACAGCTGTTATTTTGCAATAAAGGAATAATTCCTAAAATATATTCACCACCACTTAGGTGCTCTTCAAAATTTAATTCCGTTGCAGGTTCGCTGACAGTGACTGCTCGACCAGACATCTTGCCATCTGCTTCTTGTTTGCTTACTCGATATTGTCCATGGGCAAGCTCGAAACCTCTGAACAATTTCATAAACCTTTTAGTTACCATTTCTCTTCCTTTCTGAAAGTCGTCGGGAGGAGGAAACAGGCAGCAACCTCCTCCCTAGATCATGCAATGCGCAATTACATTACATCATCATCAGAAGAGTCAGGCTGTACTTTCACTTCACCGCTCTGTATATTTTTGCGGAACTCACGTGCCTCAAGATAGATGTTTTGACCTTGGTCTAGGTTTTGTAAAATACCACCAGACTTTGCATCGAACATCATTTCAACTTCCCAATTGAACCAAGAACCCATATCGTTCTGCTCAGGAACTGTCGTCAACTTATAAGCAGTCCAAAACATTGCTGGGTTTATTGTTCCTTTGCCTGAAGGATGAGGAATTTGCAAGCGATTAATCATAGAGTTCCAACGCTTCGACTTTTTAATTCCACTCGAGCTCATAGACAATATAGCAGGTGAGAAGTTGCCATCCTCGCCAACAACATAAACAAAGTATTCAGCTGTCAATACCATCTGATTTCCATCAGGTGTGCGTAACTTACCTTTGTCATCTTGAACACACATCTCTAAATTTGCAGGTTGCAAGCCATGGTCTTTGACCAACTTACGATCATCTGACCATTCGATATATGTTTTGCGATAGCTAACAGGAACAACAGTCATTCCCTTTTCACCATCGGTGAGCTCGTTGGTTACATTGTCCAAGATCTGTCCAGCTTCAGCTCCTTTTACATAAGAACCATCAGCTTTGTTGACTTGGGGTGATTGAGCTTGTAATATTCTAAGACGAGGAATGAGCATATCATCCGCTGTCATATTTTCGCTCGCTGTTCCAGCATCCTCTAATAGAATGGATGGATCAAATGCAACTATGTTGCTTTCTTCTTTCGTTTTAATATTAGCCATTGTTTCCTCCTGTGATTTTGGCTTTACGACCTGTAAATAATTTAAACAGATCTTGGGGGACATCCTTACCATCACTCAAACGCTCTCGAATAAAAGAGTTTAACGACCCATGGTGGACACCGATTGCACGACGATAGAAAAGATTTCGTTCACGCAACTCGTTCGCAAACTTATTACATGCTTCATCTTCGTCTCGTCCGAACTGAACCTCAACATTGCTCTTAATTAAACTGCCAGCATTATTCGCTCGCAACCAATCAAAGCATTGTTGTTGACGCATTTCTAGTTCAGCTTTTTCATCTCCTTTTGCTTTTTGAATAGCACTAGCAGATGGAATAGAACCAGAAGTTATGTCTTGGACTTCAACCTTAGCACCATTGTTAAGAGTGAAGTCTTTGACATTCAGTTCTTGCATTAAATCGGGCAAGTCCTGTTCTGCCAACTTCGTCAGGTTCTGCTTTTTTTGCTTCAACAGCTCGGTCAAATCTTCTATCTCTTTTTCAAGGTCGAACATTTGTTGAGCCATATCAGCCACTGCACCTATTGAGTTGGATGAAGGTGCGACATCCTCAAGCAGATCTATAGTCATTACTTTCCTTTCTCATTTCCAAAGCGACAGGCATATACCAACCTTTGCGTCTATCCCTTTCGCCTTCTTCTTTGTTGCGCTCCCAACGTAGGACACGCACCGTTGGTGACATTTCAGATGCAATCATGCAAGCAATCATAACAGCAATGGGGTCACCACCTCCTGGCCACAGAAGATAATCATCTGCGGAGAAGTCTTTCATAACTCGTCTAGCCTTTTGTATAGAAGGACTAGGTAAAAACTGAGGCTTTTCGTTTGGCTCAAACACAACCTCGAGTTTACCATAACGTGTGGCATCACTCAAGTCTGGAGTCCAACCGAACTTATTTTCTCGTGGTCTCGTTACCACATAAACTTTAGACATTCTACATCCTTTCTCAGCGTGAAAAAACCTTAATCTATTTTTACAAAAATTAAAAGTTTTTTTATCACATGTCTACATCCTTGTCTAATATTGGGATTGGTTCAAGCATAGTGTTGTATTTTATTTTAGCTAAAGAGATTTGATTTGTTTTTAATTTTTTCTCTGCCTCAGGATCATCTTTTAAATTGGTCATTCTTTTTTTAACAATCTCTTCAGTTTTAAATCTTGAACCACAAACTGCGCAAACTCTAAAGCGAAAACTTATACCTTTTTTGCTCACTCCTGAGTTGTAAACTCTAGTTGTTTTTTCTTCGCAATCTATGCAATGCAATGCTTTTCCTTTCTCAATAATAAAAATTTAATTGTAATCTGTAAATTTTAAAAGTAAACTAATTTTTTAGCATTACCGAACTTATGCAGTAATAACAATGTTGTAACCGAGAAACCGACGTTACCGACCTTCAGTTGTTTTTGACCACGTTCTAGGAAATTACTTTTCCTCTATAGAGAGAGAAATTTGAGGTGAAAAATATTTTTTCAGAATTAGCGAATTTGCGGTAACGTCGGTAACGAAAGGCACTTTGTTTATAAATTATAACGAGTTGCAATCGTTACCTAATGTAAAAAAAGTCGGTAACCGAAACCGAACATCGGGATCGCTTTGCCATAAATCGTGCAACTTATTGTTTTCATGTGTTTCTTTTCTCTTTACTTCTCTGGTAAAAAAGGATACAATCTATGTATAAACTGAGAAAGGAACGAAATGCTAAAATTAACAAAAGCAAAATCAACCGAGTGGATGGGCAATGGTTTCGGATCAAGAACAGCTGAGTGGGTTGTTAAAGGAAACGAAAGCATCGAAGTTCGTAAAATAGGTGGTAACTGGATTGCTTTTGAAGGTGACAAAAGAATTGCTAAAGCATGGGACAAAAAAGACCTTTTAGTAAAACTTGAAAAATTTTTATTAGTATAAACTGAGAAAGGAAATAAAATGGCATACTCTGTTAAATGGCTCTGCTCCGACGAGGCAGCAAATGATCGTTATCAACGACTCACTTCTGTTGATGAGACCTATCCAATGATCAAGCATCAATACGTTATTCATGTCGAGTTGAATGACAGGATGGAAAATCCTGAACGATTTCAAGAGATCGATGCNGACAACATTGAGCATGCTCTTACTCTTGCCAAGCATTGGGTGACAGTGCATGCTGTAGCGAGCGTTGGCATTCGTAAAGTTGGTCGTGATGGTTCGCTTGGCATTCCTGACGTTTATGATTGGTCAGATTTTGAAGGGGATTTGTAATGATAAAAACAATTCTTAATTCCGTTCTGGCAACAGCCATGATTTTAGTTGTATCTTTTTTGTTGTCTTTCATTATAATAAACTTGTTCCTTGGTTGCGAAACTTGGGACAAGGAGCTTTGGACAGCTTACAACTCTTGCATTCTTCCTCTCGAGATGTTAGGAGTTAAGTAAATGCCCAGAGACTTAGATGTTCATATTTACTCCCTGACTAAAACCCTGCAGAAATGTGGGGTTTCTTTTTGCCCAGAAATAGGATACAGTTAATTCTCAGTTGACCACTGCAAACAAAGGTTTCGAGGAGATTAATCTGGTGTCAGGAAAAGGCAAGAAAGTACAAGTGCAAAGACCAGTCAATAATGGTCGTAAAGTTGAACCTGAAAAGTGGGATGGAAAGTTCAAATCTGTCGAGCCACTAAAGAACCAAAAGCCTCCGCAACATCGTCAAGCTCGTTATAAAAAATGGAACCATCCAGCCACCATCAATTGGATTATGGGACAAGCTGACCCTGTGGGATTTCTCGCTTCGGTTATGCATGGCAAAGAGATGTTCCCTGTTTACACACAAGATCAAGATGGAAAAGTTGAGAATATTGGAAAGATTGGTGCTGATCCTGAACTGAGGATTATGGCAGCAAAGACTTTATTGGGCAAATGTGTGCCTGATTTAAAGGCTGTTGAGATAACAGCACAAATTGAAGAGAGAAAGGTGCTTGATATAAGCAAATTAACAGACAATGACCTCACCACAATTGAACGAGTTCTTGAGCACGCTGTCGTTGAAGGAAGTCCGAGCGGAGAAGATGAGGAGATCACTGAAGGAGTTTACCAAGAGCTCTTGGCCAGCGATTGAACCAGGACGAGACTTTCACGACAACTGGCACATTGATGCAATATCCGAACATCTGCAGGCAGTTGTTGAAGGAGACATTAAACGTCTAATAATTAACATTCCACCTCGGCACATGAAATCAATCTCGGTTGCTGTTGCGCTCCCAGCATGGACTTGGACTATCCAGCCAAGCAAAAAATTCCTGTATGCATCTTATGCTGGCTCTCTTTCCATTAGGGACTCGGTAAAGTGTAGAAGGCTCATCGATTCTCGGTGGTATAAGGAGCACTTTGGCGAATCATTTAAGTTGACTGGCGACCAAAACCAGAAACAAAGATTTGAAAACGATCACACTGGAACAAGGATTGCAACTTCGGTTGATGGTGCTCTAACAGGTGAAGGTGGTGACATAATAGTTATCGATGATCCGCACAATGTTAGAGAAAGTGAGTCGTCAGCTGTCAGGGATGGTGTTCTTGA
>FUFK010042433.1_pt1 | contig 19996 bp, 13 predicted proteins | sample 1021851 | NCBI WGS metagenome assembly FUFK01 (sample SAMEA51879418, study PRJEB19060) | metagenome
GGGTTGCAACTGCCGGTTTAGTATTGCTATTATTGCTGGGGGCTATCTTCAGCACTTGGTACTGGGTAATACCGCGTGATTCTGTGATGGTCGAAACATTGTATATGCAACGTAGCGGTCATTTGGTAATGTCAGAGATACACAATACGGGTAGTAGAGAGATTACCGATGTCGAATTAATGGTTACCTTCCAGTCAACTGAAGGCGAAGTTCTTGAATCAATGAGCATTGAAATCGATGCAATATCGGCACATTCATCCATTGCTGGTGACGATTTAGAAATGCTGATAGTGGGTCATACGGTATGGGATAATTACGTCATTGCGATTGATTTGAAATATACTGATCATGAAGGTGACTTGCAGTTTATGGTGGTCACCCATGAAGTTGGGGATTGGGCATGGGAAGAGTTCAGAGATAGAAATTGAAGTCTCACACAATACCCCAAGCAATAAAACGCACCGGAACTAGGAGCATATGATGCAAAGTAGACGTTCTGCTGGGGCGGTAATGTTCTTTGTTCTGCTATTTATTTTGCAGAGTGCATCTCAGTTGGCGATAAATCACTCAGCAAATCCTGAAACTATTGATGAAGAGGCTCAAGTTGAGAGAGTCCACTTTAACCTACGAGATGGCGTATTCAGTGATGCGATTGGGACCTACTACCAGCAAGACATGCTTGAAGACAGGGCGCTTGAGGCGGAGACAGTAATCGGCAAATATGACGAATTTGGTTTCGAGTTATCCCGGCCAATTAGTGCTGAATGGATGCAGGCAAGACCGGATTTGCTGCTAATTATTGCGGCAAATGATCGTAATCTTGCCGATGTTCGCTCAGAAATCAATGATATTCAGGGCCTAGTGATTCGAGAATACCTTCCGCCATCAGGCTTGGTCCTTCAAGGCACTGAAACCGCCCTCGACAAAGCAGCCAGTTTGGATTCTGTAGCTACATCACACAGCGTTCCGGTAGCACTAATTCTGCAATCCGAATTACAGGATGTTTTACTGCTAGAGGGCAGTGAATCAGCGTTGGTTAATGAGAGGCTTCGCATCGAAGGCTGGTTTGGCTTAGAAGGTCCCGAACAAACAGTCTCTATTAGCGATGGTTCAGGTGAAATCAAGCAGGATATTGCCGAGGTTATCCAGACTTCGCTAACCGATGTCATTCAGTGGGACGATGGCAGATATGAGGGTGATTTGATGACCCCTGAAATCATTGAGATTGCTATGCAACCATCGGTAGGAGTAATTCGTTTTAATCCGGTTTTTGAAATTCATAATGACAACGCTAGAAGTCACATGAGAACTAATAATATGCAGACTTATTTCACAACTGACCTCGATGGTTCTGGACAAATCGTTGCGGTAGCTGATTCTGGCCTTGATGAGGATCACGGAGATTTTGGTAGCCGTGTTGTCGCTAACAATGACGTGATTAATGACGGGTCTACTGCCGATCGTTGGTCTGGGCATGGTACACACGTATCCTGCAGCGTGTTAGGAGACGGCTCTCGTGGCGGCTATGCAGGTGTTGCTCCAGAAGCGCAATTGTATTTCCAAGCTATGGAAAATGACAACACAGGTAATTTCCAATCACCATCTCTCAACAGTCTGATTAATTCTGCTTACAATGCAGGTGCACGAACACACACTAACTCATGGGGCAATAACGGCGGCTATGGCCAATACAATTCTGATAGCAGAGATGTTGACGACCGGACAAATACGTATGACCGATATTATTCGGGCGGCGAAGGTTTGACGGTGTTATTCGCTGCAGGTAATGATGGCCCAGACCCAGATACGGTGAGTCCGCCGGGAACGGCAAAGAATGCAGTGACCGTAGGTATGCATCAAAACAGATACCAAGGTGCACCCGATTACATCATGCAAGGCTCATCAAGAGGCCCATTAGATGACGGCAGAATCAAGCCAGATATTCTGGCACCGGGAGGTTATGTTTGGTCATGCCGGGCCCAAGAAGCCACTGACACGGGTGGAGCATCTGGGCGGACAACCTGGTATCTTGAGTATACTGGAACTTCCATGGCTACGCCTAATGCTGCTGGCGCAGCGGCGATGATAAGAGAATATCTTGAGGAGATTGCCTTGAGAGATTCGCCACAAGGGGCCTTGGTGAAAGGCTTACTTATCCTTGGTGCAGAAGGTGTTGGCAGTCGGGATATACCTAACAATAACGAGGGCTGGGGCCGAGTTAATCTCAGGAATTCACTAGCTCCTCCGGATGGACAAGGTGTCTGGGTTGACGATCGGTCACTACTATCGGCAACCGGTAATTCGAAATCATACACCTTTGATATTGACCAAGCCGGTGACCAATTCAAAACGGTCCTGACATGGTCAGATGAAGCAGCATCTACATGGTCTTCTACTCAACTGGTGAACAACCTAAACTTAGAGGTCACAGATCCAAACGGTCTGACATATCTAGGAAACGATTTTGTCAATGGGCGCTCAACTACTGGAGGAAGTGCAGATTCATTGAACAATGTTGAGGTAGTCTTGATCGATTCTGCAATGGTCGGAACATGGACAGTAAATGTGATTGATGCGAATCACGGGGGAAGCAGGGGTCAACCATTCTCGCTTGCTGTCATGGGTCATGGGATTAATGATTTGAAACCGGATTTGGCAACCGTCGAAGACGGCTTTTCAATCGATATTGCCATTCCAAGTGTGGGTCAAGAAACCCAGTTGACCTGCGTTGTGGAAAATTCTGGTAATATACGCTCAGATCCATTTGATGTTAACTTTGAAGTCGACGGAGTGGTAATGGAAACACAATCATTAGAACTCAGCGGCGGTAGTCAGCGTACCCTTGTTTGGTCTTGGACACCACAAAATGCTGGCGCAAACACCGTTTCGTTTATCATCGACAAGACAGATTCAGTCATTGAAACTCTGGAAACAAATAATCGCCAAGATGTAATTGTCAATATATCACAACCGGGTATTGCTATTACCTCTGAGCAGCGCATACAACAGCTGCAAGATGCCGAACAAACGTCGAGTACTTGGCAGATTGAGTTGCAGAATACTGGTTTACTCAGTACTAACGCGTCGATAACTGAATCAGCACTCACATATATCGAAGATGACACAGAATTGAATTGGTATGTTGGTTTATCCGGATCGCAGTATGAGCTTACAGGTAGTGAATCTGTGAGTCTTACAGTGACAGTAGTTCATCCGCAATCCCCCGCTCCGGGAACCTACAGAATAGCACTAAGCGCAACAGATTTGGATAATTCGATTACCACCTCTTTGGATTTGGACTTAGTAGTCAATGAGATTCCAGATGTCGGCCTTGAAACCGATTACGATGTTATTCCAGTGAGTCCAATTGAGTCGACAATGGTCCCGCTGTATGTGTACAACTACGGTAACACAGAGATAGCTTATGATTTACAGGTTCAGCCGCCGAATGGTTGGGAAGCATACTTTGTTCAGGACTTCACTGAAAGCCCCTTTGCAACTAGCGAACTAATCGCAGTGGACTCTTTTGAGACGATTCAAATGATTGTTAAACCGCCATCCGTTGTGCCCAACTCAGGTTTCCAAACCTCGCTTACAGTAAGCATAAACTCGATTACAGACCCAGTAGTAAATTGGTTGATTGATGTCCCGATTGAGGTTGAGGCAGTAAAATCAGTTGAAATAAAAACCAATACGCCGCTCGTCAATTTACTTCCCAACTCAGAATTTGTTGCTGTGTTCAGTATTGAGAATAAGGGAAATTTGGCGGTTAAGTTATCTCCAACATTTATTCTCCCTCAAGGCGTACAAGTGATTAGTTCTCTAGGTAGCGTGGAACTTGACATCGGTGAATCTGAACTATATTTAGTGACTTTCCAGTTATCGAAGAGTGCAGCAAGCGGTCCTGCAGTGTTACACATGGACAATGGTTCCGACAGATTTACTTGGACAGACAACTTTGACATCGAGATTTTCCCGTTACCAAGTTTGCAGTTCAATAGGGTAATATTCCCTGGAAATCAGGAATATACTGCTTCATTCTATGGGTCTGGTTCGCACCCGGCTGGCTCAGAACTGCGCTTTGTCTGGGAGCTTACTAATGATGCTGATATCGAGTGGCAACCCGTTGTCAATGCGTTGAGCGACCCACAATTATCTGTAACTTGTGATACCCCTGCAATGATTGGTTATCAACAGACTACTGAGTTAGCATGTACCGTGTTTACCAGTTCAGAGGCAGTGCCATTTTCCGAGCCAAGTTTCGTGCTCAGATTTTCCGGATCGGGAGCGGATTACTCCGAGACATTTTCACTTTACATCAGCGGATATGAGGAGATTTCATGGTCTGGTCTGACCTCTAACGCATTTAAAGAAGGTGAGGCAAAAGAGATTCAAGTCTTGGTGACTAACACCGGGACTCTACCATTCAACCATCTCATTTCAGGCACATCTAGCGAAGGATGGGATGTTGAGGTCATTGGTGATGGAATTGTTGACCTAGAAGTTGGCGAATCAAGAACCGTGAAACTACTAGTAACCCCCAATAGTGATGGATTTTCGGACATTACCCTGACTTTCTCGAGTGTTGGTGATGTTGAATCGGCGACTTACATTTTCAGCGCTAATGCTGACAAGCAAGCCGCTAAATCTGCAGCGTTTGGATTGCCTCTTGCACAGATAGGGATAATTGCCATTCTGATATTACTGTCAGTTGGCGTCTTCGTGGTATTAACAAGGTCAAAACCACCAAATCAACCACTACCAATGGTGCCTAGGCCGCAAACTCCAATCATTAACCAGCCAGCTTTGCCGTTACCTCAGGTCACAAGCCAGCCAAAGATTGTGCCAGTTGTAACGCAACCTCAAACTTCAGCAACATCGGCTCCACAACAAGTAATTCCAGCACCAATTTGCTGGCAGTGTCGTAACTCTATCGCTGGTAAGGTAGTTGGCTGTCCGTCTTGCGGAGCAAGGTATTGTGGTGACGATTCTCCGAGTTGCAAATTATCAGAATTAGAGTCATGTTTGAGTTGTCAAGCACCAGTTTCGACATTTATCAGCGAATAGGTCGCTACACCAAAAAACTGCGAACATCAAAGGATAGCCTTTTGATAGTTAATCGTTCACCCCACCACATGGTCAACCAAGGGGGAAGTCCATCTCGTTCTAGTAGAACTGCGTTTTTCCTCGTCGGATTGATGGTTGTCGCTCTGTTGCCAATGATTGCTACTCCTGTTTCAGCAGCAGCCAGTATCAGTCTATCCGTATCGCCAGGGGCTCAAACTGTAAACCCAGGCGACTCAGGAGAATACACTGTTCGAGTGTATAATACTGGAGATGACCCCGTCACAGTAAATCTACAATCCAGCAATGAACCGGGGGAAGATTGTAATGGATTTTCTTCCACTATTGGACAAATTCCCGGGCAAATAGAACCAGGGACGTATGAAGAGACAACGATGAATGTCACAGTTGCTCAAACCGTGGAAGCCGACACAGCATGTGATACCACCGTTTCTGCGACCATAAGCGCGGTTTTGGGCGCTCCGGGAACCGAACCACCCAGTGAGCCAGAAACCAGCACTGTTACTACCACTGCAGGCGATGGCTCGGGTAGCGCCATTTGGGGCGTAGACTTGTATTTCGATGGCGTTGAAGACCGTAACCAGAAGACTCTGACCTACACGGGTTCGTCCTCAGTGCTTACTTACTCAATAACAGTCGAAAATACTGGACAACAAAATTCTACCACGGTAAACTTGACAATCAGCGAACGCGATGATGGCGGTTGCGGCAACTCTGCGGATCTTACTGCGGAGTTGAGCGACACAACAGTAACTCTAGACTCCGAGGATACTGAAACAATTACAGTCGATGTCGAGGTCCCAGATGGACAGGAAGCGGATGACTATTGTTGGGAGGTCACCGGAACTGTAACAACGCCTAACCCAACTGAGGAAATTTCTGATACGGTAGATTTGGAATTAGAAGTACCGGTTTTGAAAGAGTGTTCGATGTCCCTTTCCAAAACCTCACTAACCCTAAATCCTGAGCAGGAAGGTAGTCTAACAGCAACACTAACCAATGATGGTAACAGCGATTGGTCAGTTTCAATGTCACGCTCTGGTGAGCGAGCGAGTTGGGTATCATTCGACGGGCCGTCGAGCGGTGTATTACCATATGGTGACGGCTCTGGAACCAAAGCGTTCGATTTGTTGGTTATGCCCGATGATTCGGAAAACGCCGGCTCCTCCAACTCCATTGTAATTCAGGCAAAAGATGGTAATACCGTCAAATGCAGCGAGGTTGTTACAATTATCCTCGGTCAATCGTTTGGTGCTCAATTAAGTTTGGCAACCAGTTCGTTGGGTCCAATAGAGCCTGGTGAAAATCGAACCTCTTCACTCACCGTCACCAATACTGGTAATGGTCAAGATAACTTGCGAATTTCAGTTTCAACCCCGCCATCGGGTTGGGGTGTTCAGCTAGAAGAATCTACAGTTACAGTCAACAGCCGTCATGGCTCAGGAAAGTCGGTAAACGTTCAGTATTCAGTCAGCGTGCCACTAGATGCGCTGGCGACCGAAAGTATCGAACTGACATTTTCAGTGCTTCCAGCCGGAGGTGGTGCAGCATATCAAACTAAGATTCTGACAGTTACAGTCAGCGAAACTCACGGTATGGCAACTAGCTCAATCATTCCAGTTGACAACCAAGGGTATATCTCACAAACTGGCGATTACAATGACATACTTGTCTTCCCGATAGAAGTGGAAAACCTCGGAAACAACGATGACGTATTCCGATTTTACACCAAGCAACAACGTCCTTCATCGGGAACCAATTGGGATATCTCATTTACCGATTCACAAGACAACACTCAAACTGAATTTAACATCCCAGCACGGCAAACCGTGGTAATTAATGTCAATGTGCTAGTCCCAGATGTTGGTAATTATAATAACAATGACATCATCATTGAAGTGACTAATTTAGAACACTCTACTAATGCTGACGAAAACGATGATGGCTTACCAGACAACAAAGCACAATTTAGCATTCGAGCGATTAAGAATAACATCACATATTTGATGGATGCAAGGTTTGGTGATGGGGAATATAATTCCGTTACCATTGATAATAAAGCAGCATCAGTAGTCTTGGCTCCAGAAGGCGTAATGACCTTTGAATTCTGGATTGAGAATGTTGGAACACCCCAAACAGGTCCTGCTGGTCTGCTAAGGTCAGACTTAGCCGTAATCGATGTCAACGGGTTGGAAGGAATTGCCACCAGGCAGATTCTTATCGATGGAGAACTGTATGATGAAAGCGTGCGAATCACTACAAAATACGCAATATTCAACCTGACCTCACAAAGTTATCTCGCCGATGAAGAAGGTCAAGTTTACCTGACAGAATCAGAATTGGCTATGCAGGTATTTATGTCGCAGCAAAATATCTCAATGTATGGCAATGAAATCAAGAAGTTTAAGCAAAAAGTTACCGTGATTGTTGAGGTTAATCCTACGGCTCAAACCGGCGATGCAGGAATCCTCGAAATCGTTGTATTTAGCCAAGAAAATGCTGCCGACAGAACGTCTGGCAGGATTATNCTAAATCTCGAAGTTCAGACAATATATGATATTCAGTTTAGCGAAGAAGTTGAACTTTATCACCAGCTAGAATATCCCGACAAACAAACAATTCCGGTTACCATAGTTAACAATGGGAACACTCGCACAGAATTCATAATTTACACTCCTGAAGGCTTCCGTGGCTGGTCTATCCTGTTAGAGGAAGATAATACTGAATGTCAGAATTACAATGAGGATTTGAAGTGCACACTTGACACGGGTGCTACTACCGAAATACTCGTCAATGTTAGGCCCCCAAATAATGCTGAGATAAAAGACAACTACACCTTTACACTCTCTGTTGAACCTGTAGTTGGTGGTGAGCCGATGATTGTCGGGCGAGAGAACATCGAGATCTCTGTACTTGGTGAGCCAGACGACGGATTACTCGGCCTTGGTCTGTCACAAGAGGAAATTGCTAGTGGCGTCTACGTAATAGTTGGTTTCCTATTCATTGGATTGTTATATCGCACTGTTAGGCCGACAATTTCTCAGTTGTTTGGCAGGAAAAAGTGAGTTGTTTTCCGACAGTCTATCCTGTTGAAAATAGCCGCGATTTCGTAGTCAAATTACACGGTTTAATTCGCTACTTCTAACGGGTTTGTCAGAAGAAAAAAAATCAAAGATTTGGCAACCCTTATTGAGGGGTAATCATTGGCTAGATTGCTAAGCGAATGCTGTGCACTGGGTGAGTTGATGTCCGGACTAGAATCAGTGCCAACCGCTTACCTTTCTATCGGCTTCCTGACCGTTGTCGGGATACTAATGCCACTGACAAATTTCATCATTACATGGGTGGTTAGGCCGAGAGTAGACCCCGCACGTCCGCACATCACCAAATCCTATCTCCTGGAAGGATATGAGCGAGATCACAGTTTGTATCCAAGGAGACTAACAACATTCGAGTGTGGCAGTGAACCAGTCGGAGAAGCAATGATTCAGTTTCACTTCCAGTATTACTGGTATGCAATTATTTTCCTAGTGTTTGATGTTGCCTTTATGTTCCTAGTTCTTGGTGGCATGGTTGCGTCTGATGCAACAGCCCAAGACATTGNTGCAGGTGAGCGTGCTGGAGCCGTTGCTCAAGCCAAAGATGCTCTACTGGTTCTCTGTGGATATTTTGCCATAATGTCACTTGGCGTTTGGTATGTTTTTAGGAAACGAGGTAGAATCTACATTTGAGGTGAGCACATGGCAGATACGGGGGAAAATTTTGCAGCATTCAACAGTCGTGCACTGGTCGAGATGGTTGGCGGAGTCACTGATGAAGCTCTCAAGGTAACTAGAATTAAGCAATTTTTGAGCGTTTTAGCCGGCCGTTTCTTCAATTGGGCTGGCCGTAAATCATTGTTCACGCTTCACTTAGGGATTAAGTGCTGCGCTATTGAAATGGCCGCTGCAGCAACACCAAGATTTGACGGTGACAGGTTCGGTGTACTGTTCCGTTCTTCTCCTAGGCAGTCGGACGTCCTATTGGTGAATGGTCCAATCTCAAAGAAATTCGCTGACAAGATTGTGAGGCTGTGGGAGCAAATGCCTGAGCCAAAATATTGCATAGCAATGGGCGAGTGTGCCATTTCAGGAGGGCCATATTTCCAATCATACAACATCTTAGAGGGCGTTGATACGGTTATNCCAGTCGATGTATACATTCCAGGTTGCCCACCAAGGCCAGAGGCACTGATCGATGGATTTGGTTTACTTCGTGAGAAGATTATCAGAATTGGTGGTGCACCAAGTTCAGGTAGAGACTCTGAGAAGCCAATAATTGTAGGTGATGAGTAATGGGTATGAAAATCACCTTAGAGCAGAACGCTGTTGCNGTAACCGAATGTGCAGATGCAATCAATGACCGCTTCAGCGGCAGTGGAATTAATGCCGATATAATCCAACATTCAAACGCAAAGAAATATTCATTCGTCCGAGTTACTACGCCACCTCAGCATTGGCAAGCATTAGCAAAGTGGATGAAGTTCGAAGTTGGGGTAAATTACTGCTCCATGGTAACAGGAACTCACTACCCCGACGGTGGTGAAGAGCGTGGCTGGGAAGTCGTTTACCACCTCCTTCGACAACCAATTGTCAATCAAATACCAGATACCAATACGGTATACGTTGCTGAAAAGATGCTTGGTTCACAGGTTCCTGTAGAATTTGAAGTAATCATAAATCTCCCTAATAATGACACTCCGTCAGTTCCTACCGTCCAACACATTTGGGGCGGTGCAGATTGGAACGAGAAAGAGACTTGGGACTTAGTAGGGATAAATTTCGAAGGCCACGAAAACATGCATCGAGTCCTCAACCCTCACGACAGCCCAGATGGGTTCCACCCGCTGCAAAAACAACATAAGATTCGCTATCATGATTTTAATGAGATGTATGACGACGCACAAGGCTTCGTCAGAAAGCCGGCAGATGAGGGCCGCGTTAAGTGAGGGGTAATCATGGCACAAATGTGGATAACAATGGGACCTCAACATCCAATGACGCACGGATTGTGGACTCTAAGGGTCAAGGTTGATGGTGAAACTGTCGTCGATACTGAGGCTGAATTAGGCTATATCCATCGAGGAGTCGAAAAGATTTGCGAAGCGCGTGACTTTACTCAAGTAACTCCATATTGTGACCGCCTATGCTATGTTAGTGCAATGACTTGGTCCAATTCCTACATCTATGCTGCTGAAGACCTACTAGAGGCAGACGTTCCTGAGCGAGCAGAATATATCCGTCTCATTGCTGCGGAACTACAACGTCTTGCCAGTCACTTAATGTGGCTTGGTGCGTTTGGCCCCGACATCGGTAATCTAACCCTGATGACTTGGTGTATGCGTGATCGTGAGATGTTCCTTGACCTGCTACAAGAGCTAGGTGGCTCGAGAATGCACTACAACTACCCAAGAATCGGCGGTGTCAAGCGTGACATACCAATCGGTTTTGCCGACCGCATGATTGCTAAAGTAAAACTATTCGAGAAGCGTATTGAAGAATACGAAATGATGCTTGATGAATCAACTATTTGGTTGGTTAGACTTCAGGGTGTTGGTTATGCTAATGCCGAAGAAATGGTCGAGGCCGGCGTCTCCGGGCCAAACGTCCGTGCTGCTGGAGTAAACTACGACATCCGCTGGGCTCATCCTTATTCTGTCTATGATGAAATCGATTGGGAGCCAGCCGTTGAGAAACCCACCTCAGTAAAGGGTGCAGATTGTTATGACCGATACCGGGTCAGAATCGAAGAAATGCGTCAGTCATGCCGCATGTTGCTTGACGCTATTGAGAAAATTCCTGGCGGTAAAAATACTCACTACTCAAGTGGTGATGAGATGATTTACACCAAGGCTCCAACTAGAGCACCAGAAGGCGCAACCGGATTCAGCAACTACGAATGCACTAGAGGTGCATCACAGTTTTATGTCCAAGGTGGCGGTGAAGGAAGAGGAAAAATGCCATACAGATTATCTATCAGGTCGCCAATGTTCATCACTATACCATTCGTTGCTAAAACGATGATTGGCTACAAAGTTGCCGACATCCCAGCAATTATGGGAAGCTTTGACCCGTGTATTGGAGAGACAGATCGCTGAGGTGAAATCATGGACGACAAATACGATCTAAGGGGTTTGATTTTCTCAACCTTTGATGATTTGATTCCACCGCTTCTTGAGGGCACACCGTTAGAGGACAGTGCCAATTCAATTGCTTTTGGAGCAGCAACATTCGCCGTAGTCAACATAGTTTTCCTGATGTTATTTTTCTCGCAATTCGCAATTCTGTGGATTGAACGTAAGGCTGTGGCTCGAATGAACGACAGACGTGGNGCAACCACTGCCCTACGTTCGCTATGGGTCGGTGAAAATGGCGTTACTGCGGGGGATTGGTGGAACATGTTACCATTCGGTCTGGGTAAACCGATTGGTGGACTGAATAAGTGGCTCAACAACCGATTCGGTAACCGCGACGAAACCTTCGCAACCGTTGACCGAGTCAACAATCGCTCGTGGATGGGATATTCCATCTTCCCAGGTTTCTTCCAAAATGTCGCAGACGGTATGAAATTCTTGGTCAAAGAGCACATGGTCCCTCAACGCGCGGACCGTCTCATCTTCGAAGTCTCACCATTTTTGATTGTCTCATCAACCTTACTTATCCTCGGAATTATTCCATTATCCAGTGGTATGTATGCGACCAATCCAGATCTATCGATACTGTATGCAATAGCAATTTTTGGTATCGCGCCGATTGGTGTCTTCTTCGCCGGCTGGTCGTCTAACAACAAGTATACCTTAATTGGTGGAATCAGGTCAGCAGCGCAGTTAACAGCCTATGAAATTCCATTACTACTCACCCTTCTCTCAGTCGCAATCCTGACAGGCACATTCAACATCATCGAAAGCATTCATTTCCAACATTCGGCAGGTGCATGGAATTTATTCCTCATGCCGCTTGGTGCTGGGTTATTCCTCCTGACGATGATTGCTGAGGTCGAACGAGTTCCTTTCGATATGCCAGAAGCAGAAGCAGAACTGGTTGAGGGATGGTGGACCGAGTATGGCGGTATGAGATTTGGTATGCTATTTATGGCAGAATATATCAGAACTTATGCAGCATGTTTCTTGTTTACTCACTTTTTCCTTGGTGGATGGCACCTACCGTTCCAGGGATTAATCAGTCAGGTCCCACTGCTTGGTGACTTGTATCTGCTCATTCCTGGTGCTATTGTCGTCTTATTGAAATCGTGGCTAGTATTCTTGCTGGTGTTTGTCTGGGCAAGATTTTCATTGGCAAGGATAAGAACTGACCAGATTCTAGAGTTCGGTTGGCGCATATTATTGCCTCTAGCAGTGCTACAAGTCGTTCTTGCTGGAATCTATCGACTTTACCTGTTTGACCCGACTGCGATGAAAGACACCGCAGCCGGTGGCTGGGCTTGGGACGCAATGGGCATACCAATGTTCGTTCCAATTATTACAACCGGGATTTGGTTGGGTATATTCGTATTATTCCTCAATGATGAGGATAAGAGTGGTAATACCGAGCGTATGTTCCACGTGTACACAGAAAAGCCTGCGGGAACGTATGTCCCGGGGCAGGAGTGAGGTGAAAATATGCCAATGCACCCCCATGCGAAGCCGAATTTTAGAAATCTATTTTGGTATCCGTTCAAGATTACCTTAATCACTGCGTTGAGGACTTTCCCTATCTTTGGAAAGTTGTTTGGCAAGCGACTAGGTATGGGTTATCACAACACCAGCCATCCAGAATTCCTCGATGATGGTTCTAAGGCAAGAGCCAGTAAGAACAGTAGTTTCAATGATATCAGTCAGCAAGAGTTTGCCCCAGACCGAGTAACGTCAGATTTGTTCCCTACTCTATGGAAGCCACAAACCGTCCAATACCCATATGAGAGGCTGGAAGACATGGAGCCATGGCTCTTCGTTCCCGGCAACTACAACGGTAGAATTGGGGTAATTTGGGAAACCTGCACTGCGTGCAAACTCTGCGTAACTGCCTGTCCAAACGACTGTTTGCACATGACCACAGAATTACGTGTTGATGTATTAGATGGCGCAGATGGCGAACACGGCGGATTGGGCGCAGAATTAGAAGTCGGCGGCTATGCAGCCCAGTTGATTCCAGAGGTCGCTAACACCCTTGATGATTTCAATCACGTCACTGCCCACGCAGATACTCCTGACCAGTGGCGGTTTGCTGAAGTTCTAGACCTGTCAGGCGGCACTGCAACAGTTCGCTGGAATGATTCAGGTATGGAACAAGACATTGACCAAACAGAGCTATTTGTCGCAGACGATCAGATAGTCTCAGGAAGAATTGACCTAGGCCGCTGTATGTTCTGTGGATTGTGCATGGAAGCCTGCGGATTTACTTCCTTTTTCATGACCAATGAATACGATGGTATGTCCGGTTTTACTCGTCAAGATTTGTGGTTTGATGCCAGCAGAACAAGGGTTCTGCCTTCAGTGCACCAAGAAGCAGTCGATGCAGAATTAGCCAAACGGGCAAACAAGGAGAGAGATAAACGCGCTAGGAAAGCAGCAAAGGCAAAAGCCGCTGCAGAGGATGGTGCCTGAGATGGATATCGCAGGTATCGTCGAAGCAGGGGTATTTTTCTTATTTGCAACTATCACTATCGGCGGAGCACTCGGGCTGATTCTAGCCCAGAGGGTTGCTCACTCGATGCTTTCACTAATCTTCTGTTTCATGGCGGTATCTGGAATTTTTATTCTACTTGGCGCTGAGTTTTTGGCCGCAATCCAGATTCTGGTCTATCTTGCTAGCGTTGGACTTGTCGTGTTGTTTGGAATAATGCTGACTAGGAAACAAATTTTGGAGGAGGATTTCGAATGAAGTTCGTTTCCTTAGTTACACGTATTGGCTTACTAGCGTTAGCGATGATTCTCATTTCCGTGCTCAGCGCTGAAGAGGTTTGGGCTGATTCGAGCGATGACCAGCCAACAACCAATGGTTTGGCTGACTCTCTGCTGAATGACTGGGCTTTACCACTACTGTTTGTTGGAGTGTTGATGGCTGCCTCGATGATTGGTGCTGCCTATCTAATCCGGGATGAAAGAAGAGAGAATCTCTTGTGGGAATTTGGAGGTGAAGAGGAGTGATTGATCCAGCATGGGTTTCTGCCCTATCAGCGATTTTATTTATTATTGGCTTGGGCGGTGCGTTTACCAGAAAGAACGCGATTATCGTGCTCATGTGCATCGAGCTAATGCTCAATGCGGCAAACATGCAGTTTGCGGCAGCCGCAGTTCACCACGGTGACCCGACAGGTTGGGTATACACAATTTTTGCAATTGCAATCGCAGCTAGCGAAGTAGCGATTGGACTAGCAATTTTCCTTGCCATGTATGGAAAGCACGAAACGATATCACTGGACGATGTGGATGTCCTGAGGAACTGAGGTGAGATGATGGCTGGAACCGGAAACGCAACCTATGTAGACAGCGATTTCATGGAATTCGCTCCACTAATTATCTTACTTCCAATGCTGGCATTCCCAATTATCTTATTCCTTGGAAGAGTGTTTAATCGCAACCCGTTTTGGAAAGATAAAATGAAGGAAGGTGGCATAATTGCTCTAGTTGTTATGGCAGCCAGCCTAATGGTCTCATTACTGCTAATCAAAGATCACTTGGGCAGTTTCCTAATAGACAACGACACCATTGATTTCCTCTGGTTAAACACTCACACTTACAGTAGTTCAGGACTTGCTGAGCACACACTAGGTTTCGGCTTATATGTAGACCATATTACGGTAATGCTGCTATTTGTCGCATCCTTCTTGTGTTTACTAATCAACATATTCAGTATTGGCTATATGAATACTGATCCAATCAATGACAATCGTAATCATCGCTTCTATGCCGAGTTTGTCTTATTTTGTTCAGGAATGCTCGGGATGGTATTGGCCGATTCATTCCTTTGGTTATTCATCTTCTGGGAGATTATGGGTCTCTGTTCCTACCTTCTGATTGGTTTCTACTACGAGAAGCCAAGCGCTGCTTACGCAGCAAAGAAGGCGTTTTTGACCACCCGTGTTGGTGACGTTTTCCTGATGATCGGTTTGGTAATGATGTGGGACTTATTCGGGTCCTTAGACTACGCAGTAGTATTCAATGAAGCCAATATCGAGGCAGTTGCTGCTGAGTCTTCCGGAACCCTCCAGTGGGCTCTAGGTATGATGTTTATTGGTGCGGTCGGTAAGTCAGCACAGTTCCCACTTCACGTTTGGCTTCCAGATGCAATGGAAGGCCCTACGCCGGTCTCAGCTCTGATTCACGCCGCAACTATGGTCAATGCAGGGTTGTATCTAGTTGCTAGGATGTTCCCGTTCTTCGGTTCGGAATATCTACAACATGATTTGGTTGATTTAGCGTTCATCATTGCTTTAATCGGCGGTCTCACGGCGGTTATGGCAGCCGCAATTGCCTTCGTCCAGCACGATTTGAAGAAGGTTCTTGCATATTCAACAATGAGCCAATTAGCCTACATTTTCACCGGTCTTGGATGTGCTATGTATCTAGCCAACACTCTGGATTGGAAGACTGATGATGGCGACCATTACATCGTCGTCATTGCATTTGGAGCGGCATTATTCCACTTGTTTAATCACGCAATGGCCAAAGGNATGCTGTTTATGGCGAGTGGTTCGGTGATTCACGAAGTCCACCACGCTCATCACCATCTACACCATCACGACCATCATGATGATGAGCATCACGCTGACGACCACCACGGTCATGATAATCACCATGACGACGATTTTGATGCCCAATCTATGGAGAATATGGGTGGATTGGCTTCCAAGATGCCGTTGACCGCAACAGCGATGCTTGTTGGTTCTGCTTCAATAATGGGATTACCATTTATTGGCGGTTTCTGGTCCAAAGAAGGAATCATTGCTAACGCCTGGCGAGTAGCACTAGATGATCCACGCTTTTTCCTGCCCGCAATGTGTGTGCTAATCGGTGCCGGAATGACTGGTTTCTATATGTCTAGAATGTGGCTGAAAACCTTTGCTGGCAAACCCAAGACAGAGGTTGCTGCACATGTTGGTCCAACCAACACTTGGATCAAAATACCGCTGTTTATCCTGACATTTGTTTCCCTTTCAGCGATTCTATTTGCGGGAATGGGCTTCACTCATTGGGCACCGGATGCAGAATACGGACTCATGTCTGAAAAGAGTCTGATTGAGGGTATCGTTTACGAAATAAATCACGCCTTCGCTAATAGTAATACATTCTTTTTCATCCTGACCTACATTGCTATCACATTCGGTGCTATTGTTGGTCCTGGACTTGCATTATCCTTGTATGGTGGTGACTTAGCAGAAGGTGAGACTGTAAAACCATGGATGAAGCCGATTATTAGGTTAAATGCGTGGGTCTTCGACCGCTTCAACTTCGATAACAAATCAGTAGCAGAATCAAGCCTGTCAAAAGCCCTAGAGAACCGATTGTACTTCGATCATTATTATGATATGGCGATGTTAAAACTAGTCGCTGGATTTTCTGATAAGTCAGCAGAGACCGACAAGAATGTTGTTGATGGTGTTATCAAGAAGATAGAATCAGGCAGCCAATCAATTTCTAAGGTAGTCAGATCGATGACAACGGGCTCCGCAAGAGACTACATCCTGATGGTATCAGTGGGAGCATTAGCAATATTCTTCCTTATGTGGGGGGTGGCCTGATTGATTGATTGGATTTCTATTCCATTAGTGGCCTTCCCGCTAATCGCTAGTATGGTCTTGTTAGCGTTTGTCGCTAATGGAACTGAGCGAATGCGGCAAAGGTTGGTTGCGCCAATCCGAATGGCTTGTCTAATATTTTCCTTAGTCATGCTCACCATCACTACTGGCATGTTCTTCCGCTACTTCGGTGATGTAAGTTGGATGAACATAGCATTCAATGATTATGAGTATCATTTCATCTATTCATGGATTGACACGTTAGGAATTCATTGGGCCGTCGGTTTAGATGCCTTGTCTTTCCCAATGGTTTGGCTGACTACCTTCCTTTTGCCGGTTACCATTATCGCTACTTGGAATGAAAAGCACGGCGCAACCTACTTCCCGCTATTATTGATGATGGGCGGAGCCCTAATCGGCGTATTTGTTTCGCTAGACCTATTCATGTTCTACGTATTTTGGGAATTGACCCTGATACCGATGTTTTTCCTCATTCTCAAGTGGGGTGGCAAAGATCGAAGATACGCTGCGCAGAAATTCTTCATCTACACATTCACTGCATCAGTGATTATGCTGCTTGGTTTAATCACTCTTTACTTCCTACAAGACCCTTACACGCTAAATTACTCTGGTTCGATGACCGGTCGAAGTTTCTCTATTCCAGAACTTATTGACAGCGCTAAAGCTGGCAATCTTGGAGACAACTGGTATCTCGGTGCTCAAATGCAAAAGATTCTCTTTGTCATGCTGATGATTGGTTTCTTGGTAAAATTACCCGCTGTTCCATTCCACACTTGGCTGCCGGACGCTCACGTTCAGGCACCAACTGGTGGGTCAATGTTGTTAGCCGGAGTCATGCTGAAGATGGGTGCATACGGCATGTTTAGACTGCCAATCAGCCTGTTCCCACATGCTCTATACCATTTCCAACTAGCGTTGATGATTATCGGAATGGTTTCGCTTGTTTGGGGTGCAATAGTTTGTCTCGGTCAAACCAATCTCAAGAAAATGGTTGCTTATTCGTCAGTTTCTCACATGGGTGTAATCTTAATCGGAATCGCCACAATGCAGCCAATGGGCTGGGCTGCTGCGTTGTTCATGATGTTTGCACACGGAATAATTAGCCCAATGCTGTTCGCAGTTTGTGGCGCGTTCAAACATCACTATCACAGTATGGAAATTGGTGCTATGCGAGGCATGGCACGTCATTCACCGTGGCTAGCAACCTCGATGATGTTCGCTTGGATGGCTTCGCTTGGTTTGCCTTTACTAGCCGGTTTCGTTGCTGAAATAATGATGCTGATTGCGCTTTGGCACATGATTTCATTGGACGGTTGGAGCATTTGGTGGATGGTTGGCCCAGCACTTGTGCTGGCTTTGACAGCAGCCTACTATCTATGGTCGATGCAAAGAACCATCTTCGAGGGTGGCGAAACTGGACAGCCCCCTGAAAACCTCATAGGTAAACCAATACCAGACATATCAAACTCAGAAAAGTTCGCAATGCTGATTATGGCTTTATTCACTATCTTGTTTGGTGTAATGCCTTGGATTGGATTGGATATGATGGATGATTGGACCAAACAAGCGTTTGAAGGACTGATTATGTTTGTTGGCAAAGGAGGTGCTTGAGATGTCCGAAATAAACAGTGTTGAACCATTTGCAGATGGTTTTATCACAGCGTTATGCCCTGAATTAATCGTTTTCGTTGGACTAATCTTGCTAATTATTGTGCCCAACCTAGGCAAAGGAACTGTTAGGATTCCTGGGACTCAAGCGCGCGTGATGTGGTTCTTAGGAGGCAACCGATTTAGTTTAACCAGTAATCCAAAACTACCAGCATGGATTGCCACAATAACCTTAGGCGCTGCGTTTGTTCAAACAATGCTCTCGTTCCAAGATGGCGTAGATAGGACTGCAATAGTCACGGAAAGTGGCAAACAGTTGATGCTGGTAAATGGCTTTAGCCGGGTATTCGAATTAATCTTCTTTGGAGCGTTAACCTTGGCAGCATTTGCTTCAATGAACCGTTTAGAAGTCAGGGGAGTAGGCCCCAAACTCTCTACCGATGATTTATACAATAACCGTCGACAAGCAGATTTCTACATTTTGATGCTAACATGTGGTCTTGGTATGTCAGTTGTTGCGTTAGCTCAAGATTTGTTCGTCTTGTTCATCGGTTTAGAGTTGGCTTCATTCTCTACCTATGTATTGGTCGCATTCTACAAAGAAACCAAAGTCGGAACAGAGGCAGGTATGAAATATTTCATCGTTGGTTCCGTTGCTTCAGGAGTCGGCCTGTACGGATTATCGATGCTGTATCTTTGGGCAGGTTCTCTACAATTTGATGCTCTAGCGGCTCAGTTTGTTGTTGATGGAACCGAACCTCTGCCGCTGATCGCTATGGGCTTTGTCCTAGTCGGTTTTGGCTTCAAAGTCAGCGCCGCTCCATTCCACTTTGCTGCCCCTGATGCTTATGCTGGTGCAAGCAGTCCAGTCGCTGGTATATTGGCCACAGCGAGTAAAGCGATGGGAATTATCGGATTGTTGAGGATGCTGCTTATTGTTGCCTCTCCAGAAGCGTCTGATGATGGCACGGTGTGGCTAACTTTGCTTGGAGTATTGTCGATAATAACAATGACTTGGGGCAACATTGCCGCTCTGGGTAGCAAGAATCCAAAGCGAATGCTGGCCTACTCTTCCGTTGCTCACGCTGGTTACATGCTTGCTGCAATTACTGCAATCGGTGCGTGGAACTGGGATGCTTCCCTCGCAGGTGATGGTGGTGAATCAGCCGTTGCGGTGTTGACCGCTCTGATATTCCACCTGATTGTATTAGTTGCGTTCAAATTGGGTGCATTCTTAGTGCTGTCAATTCTTGAATCCGATGGCGATGCATCACGTCTCTCATCGCTGGGCGGTCTAGCTAAGCGAGAACCATTCCTTGCTGTTGCTATGTTTATCTTTATGATTTCACTTGCAGGTGTGCCACCATTGGCTGGCTTTGTATCGAAATTGTTGGTAATTATGGGAATTGTTAAGGTTGCAGTGGGAGAAATTGGCGCTGAGATAATCGCTGGTGGCGACCTTGGATTAGCTGATGTTCACTGGGTTTGGTGGTTAGCCTTTGCTATG
>FUFK010040366.1_pt1 | contig 19986 bp, 30 predicted proteins | sample 1021851 | NCBI WGS metagenome assembly FUFK01 (sample SAMEA51879418, study PRJEB19060) | metagenome
GGCAATGCCAGTAGAAAATCCAGATGCAACACACATAGAGAAGGAAGATAAGAATGNCTAATACATTTACTGATTGGTTAAGAAAAGAAGCAGATGTTTATAACAANGAAAGGAAAAAAATAATGAAGACACAAGTTAAAGAAGAAGTGGCTATGGTTTTAAATGCCAAACAAAAGAAAGGTTTGCTTGATATTTTTAATTCAGGTAATAGTTTTGCAAATAGTTATAGAGAGTCAGGCATTAAGTATATAACTGTCTGGGAAATAGAACAACTATTAGATTTAATAGATGACATGAAAGATTTATATGGCATATCACCTAGAAAATCTGATGAGCCAGACATGCATGGAGATATTTATCCTTGGCATTGGGCAGATCATGTATGGTCTGATGATCCTCAAGCATGGAAGAGGAAAGATGACTAGTAAAGAACTTTGGGAAAGAGAACAACGTCAAGTTTATCGTGAGTTTCTAAAAGAATATCTTGCTGAAGGTTATGATATAGGAGAAGCTAAATCATTAGCCAAACAAGATACGAAAGAAGTAATGGAAGATAAGCTTGACTTTGTTGAAGATTTATATGATAATACTTTAGATGATTTGGATTAATACTATGGATAAACAATGGTTAGACAGAGGTCCTTGTCCTAATTGTGGATCAAGTGATGGCAACGTACAACATAAGGAAGGTTATAGTCATTGTTTTGTATGTGGTACACATTTTAATAGCAAAGGAAATAAAATGGAAGCAGAAAAAGTTATACCAATGAAAACAGAAAGTGTTATAAAAACTGTAGGAACTTTAGGTGCGTTGAGTGAACGTAGTATATCAAAAGAAACTGCACAAAAATATAACACAGATGTTAAAGTCAATGGTAATATGAACACACACCACATCTACAAATACTTTGATGAAGGTGGTAATAATATTGCAAACAAGGTAAGAGATGTGGCTACAAAAAACATGTGGACTGAAGGTAGTATGACTGATGCAGGATTGTTTGGTCAGAATATCTTTGCTCCTAATGGTAAGTACATTACAATTACTGAAGGTGAAGTAGATGCTATGTCTGCTTATGAATTATTAGGTAGTAAGTGGGCATGTGTATCTGTTAAGACAGGTGCTCATTCAGCATTACGTGATTGTAAAAAAGCATTTGAATACCTAGATAGCTTTCAGAATATTGTTATATCTTTTGATATGGACAAGCAAGGAAGAGAAGCAAGTGAAAAAGTTGCACAATTATTTTCACCTAACAAGTGTAAGATTATGCACATGGAATACAAAGATGCGAATGAATACCTAAAGGTTAGTAAACGTGAGGAGTTTTCAAGAGCATGGTGGAATGCACAACCTTATACTCCTGCAGGTATAGTCAATCTAAAAGATTTAAAGTCTACATTATTTGAAGAAGAGTATTGTGAGACTTGTTTATATCCTTGGAATAAACTGAATGATAAGACTTATGGTATGCGTACTGGTGAGCTTGTTACCTTTACAAGTGGTGCAGGTATGGGTAAGTCTTCTATTATGCGTGAGCTTATGTATCATATGTTAAGAAATACAAATGATAATGTAGGTATACTTGCATTGGAAGAGAGTACAAAGAATACTGCATTTAATATCATGTCTGTTGAAGCAAATGCTAGACTATATATTAATGAGATACGTAAGAATTATAGTCAAGACCAACTAGACACATGGTTTGATAATACTATGGGTAGTGGTAGGTTCTTTGCCTTTGATCACTTTGGTTCTATTTCTAATGACGAGATACTTTCACGAGTACGATTCATGGCACAAGCATTGGATTGTAAATGGATATTCCTTGATCACTTATCTATACTTGTATCTGGACAGGAAGAAGGAGATGAAAGAAAATCTATTGATGTTCTTATGACAAAGCTACGTTCTCTGGTAGAGCAGACAGGTGTAGGATTGTTATTGGTATCACATCTACGTAGACCTGCAGGTGATACTGGACATGAGAATGGAAGAGAGGTAACTCTATCTCACTTGAGAGGTAGTGCGTCTATTGCACATCTATCTGATAGTGTGATTGCTTTAGAAAGAAATCAGCAAGATGAAGATGATGTTATTTCTAATACCACAACACTACGTATATTAAAGAACAGATATACTGGTGACACAGGTATAGCTACACATCTTTTCTATGATAAAGATACTGGTCGTATGAAAGAGATTGACAATCCATACGAAATAAGCGATAATAATTCTAATGATGAGGAGATACCATTCTAATGAAATGTGATATGTGGAAACATTATTGTCCTGTTGAAGAAACAGAGATGGAAGTTGGTAAAGGTGAAGAGTGTAATTGGTGTGGTGCAACAGAAGATTGTGATTGGAAGGAAAATGAGAGCAGTAGTTGATATAGAAGCAGATAGTTTAAATCCCACAAAGGTTCATTGTGTTGTGGCTAAAGATGTAGATACAGGTAAGGTTTATCCTTTTCCTCCTGACCTGCTACATGGGTTTAGAGATTGGTCACTAGGTGTTAAGCAATTTATTATGCATAATGGAATATCTTTTGATGCTCCTGTGCTTAATAGATTGCTTGGTACTAACATTAAACCACATCAAATAGTGGATACACTTATACTATCACAACTACTCAATCCCATGAGAGATAATGGTCATAGTCTGGAAGCATGGGGAAATAAATTGGCTATGCCTAAAGGAGATGTAGATACCTTTGAAGTATATACACCAGACATGTTAGAGTATTGTAAACAAGATGTAAATATTACACATAAACTATTTGAAGTATTACAAAAAGAAGGTAGAGGTTTCTCTAAATCTTCTGTGTATCTTGAGCATCAAGTACGTTTGATCATAGATCAACAAGAGAAGAATGGTTTCTATTTAGATATGCAGAAAGCTATGAGTTTATATAATAAGTTAAGAGATGAAGCAAATGAATTAGAAAAGTGGGCAGTAACTAACTTTGATCCTACAGTTGTTGAGTTGAAAACAAAAACAAAATACATACCATTTAATATAGGATCACGACAACAGATTGCAGAGAGATTAATGGAGCTAGGTTGGAAACCTAAACAACATACAGACAAAGGAAATATAATTATTAATGAAGCAGTTCTGGATACTATAGAACTTCCTGAAGCAAAAAAGTTTTCACGATTCTTTCTTTTACAGAAGCGTATCGCACAGATTAAGTCATGGATAGAAGCATGTGATGACACAGATGGTAGAGTACATGGTAGAGTTATGACTCTTAAAACTATTACTGGTCGTATGTCTCATCACTCTCCTAACATGGCACAGATACCTGCAGTTCGTTCTCCATATGGAAAAGAGTGTAGGGATTGTTGGACAGTTGATAATCCTTACACTCATTCCATAGTAGGAACTGATGCAAGTGGATTAGAGTTGAGATGTCTAGCACATTTAATGAATGATGCTACATTTACAGACATATTATTGACAGGTGATATACATACACACAATATGCAAATGGCAGGATTAACTAACAGAGACCAGGCAAAGACCTTTATCTATGCCTTTATGTATGGTGCAGGTGCATCTAAAATAGGTCAGATAGTAGGAGCAGGTGCTAAAGAAGGACAACAATTAATTAATAAGTTCTTATCAAGTATGCCTGCTCTGAAAAGAGTAAGAGATTCTGTTACAAAAGCTGCAAATAAAGGTATGATTAAAGGTATTGATGGTAGACTATTACATATACGTAGTCCTCATAGTGCCTTGAATACTTTAATACAAGGTGCAGGTGCAGTTGTGTGTAAGGTATGGCTTATCAATATGATTAAACGTATCAGAAGAATAGGTGTTGATGCAAAGCTTGTAGCATCTATACATGATGAGTATCAGTTTGAAGTTCTTAACAAAGATGTTAAAAGATTTGGACAGTTAACAAAAGATGCTATGAAAGATACAGAGAAACAATTACACATGAAATGTCCTTTGGATAATGAATGGAAGGTAGGGAGAACATGGGCACAGACACATTAGAACAATTTACTTTGTTTGATATGGAAGAAGAAATTGTTATTAAAGAAGGAGAAGATGTCCAAGAATGTAGAATATGTAAAAAAATTAAACCTCTTAAAAGTTTTCATATTAAAACTTCATTAACTCATAACACAGGTATTTTAGATAGATCTTGTAATGAGTGTGATAAGAGAAAGCTTCGAGAAGAAAGAAGAGAAAGACGTAAGAATATGGTAGAACCACCTGATGATTATAGATGTCCTAAATGTAAAAGAAACCAAGAAGAAATACTAAATCATACTGTTGTTATTGATAGAGTAACTCATNAAAGAGNTGAAANAAGATATAAAAAAGTTTGGGTNGTAGATCANGACCATGATACAGGTAAGATTCGAGGTATAATATGTAATCCTTGTAATGTACAATTAGGAGCTTTTAAAGATAGTATAGAAGAGCTTGAAGAAGCTATCAAATATTTGAGAGGAGATTTTGATGGAAGTACAGGAGTTTAAAGGAAGAAAAGATCATGCTAATTATATTAAGCGTGGTATACAAGTAGAGAATGAATTTATAAAGACTGTGCAAGAGCATGGTTATTCAGTTGGTATAGCAAATGATCAAGAGAATATGTTTAAACATATAGATTTCTATCTAACAAAAGATAATAAGACAGTTAGTGTAGATGTAAAAGCTAGAAGAACTGGAAATAAGAACAGGTTTTTTGATGACACATGGATTGTTGTTGAGTTTAAAAATACAATGGGTAANAAAGGTTGGTTATATGGTGACTGTAATTACTTTGTATTTGAACGAGAGCATGACTACGTATGGTGCTATGCAAAAGAGTTGGTAGAATTAACTGACAAAGTTGTAGATAAAAATACCAGAGTAGAGAGTTATAAAGATGCTGAATACAAAACATGGGGTAGAAGTTATCAAGGAAAGCAAGACCTTATCTCAAGAATAGAGATGAGTTTAATATTAAAATTGAGCAAAACATTTATTATGAAAAAAACTCTTGACAAAAATGTTGAGGTGTGTCATAATTCATTTATTAATAATAAAGAAAGGAACACANTTATGAGTGTTATTAAAGGAAACGCTTATTGGGCAAGCGTAACAAGTCCAAACACCACTTTCGATAGTGATGGTGTGTGGTCTATAGATGTTGGTAATCTTGATAAAAAGAATGCTGANATTGCTAAAGCTGATGGTCTATCCATCAAAAATAAGAATGACGACAGAGGTGATTTCGTTACAGTAAAACGTAAAGTGAGACGTAAAGATGGAAACATGAACAAACCACCTGAAGTTGTTGACGCAGGCAAACGTAATATGTCTGGCACATTAATTGGTAATGGTTCAGAAGTTAATGTACTTTATACTACATATGAGTGGGAATTCAAAGGTCGTTCTGGAGTCTCTGCTGATCTTCGTGCTGTTCAGGTAACTAATTTAGTACCTTACAACACAGATGCTGATGCAGAGGAAGCTTTTGAAGTAGTTCCTGATGGCTTCGTAAGTAATGAATCTGATGAGGAATTATCCTTCGCTTCTAACTAACCAATGAAAGGATGGAGAGGTGCTACTGAACGAGTATCTCTCCATTATTTATTATGAAATCAATAGATACTTTAGTGAAAGATATATATGGTTTATTTGATCCTCTTGTAGAGGTAGATTTAAATGACAAAGAAATAGATGAGCATTTAGATTCTTTTACAAAGAGTGTCAAAGAAACATTACGAATGTTTTTAAAAGAGAAACCTACACAGAAACGTAACTTGAGACTATCTGCTATAGGTAAACCTACNAGACAGTTATGGTATGACAAACATTCTAAAGATGAACCTAAACCTTTAGAACCTAGTACAAGAATTAAGTTTTTATATGGACATTTATTAGAAGACTTATTAATATTATTCTGTAGACTAGCAGGACATACAGTAACTGATCAACAAAAACAAATTGATGTTAATGGAATAAAAGGACATCAAGATTGTATGATTGATGGTGTTCTCGTTGATTGTAAGAGTGCATCAGGTAGAAGTTTTGAAAAGTTTTCTAAAAGAACTTTATATTCTGATGATCCTTTTGGTTATATTGCACAGATCTCTGCCTATGCTGAAGGCAATGGTGTAGATGAAGCTGCTTTTCTTGCTATAGATAAACAACATGGAGACATTTGTTTGACTCCTGTTCATTCATTGGAAATGATTAATGCTAAAGAAAGAATTGATTATCTTAAAGGAGTTATGGAACAAGACAATCCACCTGATAGGTGTTATGATGATTTGCCTGATGGAGCTAGTGGCAATCGTAAGCTTGCTATTGGTTGCTTGTATTGTTCACATAAGCGTACTTGTTGGAGTGATGCTAATCAAGGTAAAGGATTACGTGTGTTTCAGTATGCAAAAGGTCATAGGTTTCTTACGAATGTTGCTAAAGAACCTAACGTAGATGAGGTTTTAGATTGGTAAAAAATCATTGGGTAGATTTAAGAACAGGTAAACCTTTTACTCCTGATCTTGAACAGTTTGGTTTTGTATATATTATTACTAACTTGAAGACAGAAAAAAAATATATAGGATGTAAACAATATTTAATTGGTAAGTCTAAAAGACAATCACGTTGGCAATCATATATGGGTTCTTCAAAATATTTAAAGGAAGATATAAAAAAAATAGGTAAGAAAAATTTTAAGTTTGAAGTAATTGATGAATTTAAAAACAAAAGAAGTTTAAAATATTATGAGTTAGCTTATCAAGTACAACATAATGTTTTAACTTCTTGTGTTGAAGGTTCAGATAATCATAANTATTANAATAATTATATAGGTGGTAAATTTTTTAGACCTGTAGAAAGAAAGGAGGTAAAAGATGTCACTAAAAAAAGCAATGTATGATACTGCATTGGCTGAATTTGAATCTAAAAGAGACAAAGCATTAGCTACTGCTCGTATATACATGGAGAATCCTGTGGGTATAGGCGAACATCCACAAGTGATTGATGAATTTATTAAACAGATTGAGTTAGCTGCAAGTGCTGATGAAGCTGCACATATGTTAATAGATACATTTAGAGATGAGATAACAATAGAAGACTAGACTATGAACAAAGACTATCTTGGAATCTTAACAGAGATAGACAAGTATGAAAAGAGTAGTCCTGAAAGATTACTATTTTTATCTGTTATATTCCAAGCATTATTAGATGCTACAAAAGAAAAGACAAGAGTAGAATCATCACGTACAAGTGTTGAAAGAGCTAATGCTCGTGCTTGGTTCTTCTGTAGTGTAGGTGTAACATGTGAGAACTTTGAGTATGTCTGTGAGAATGCAGGTATGGATGCAGAATATACAAGAGGTTTCGCACTTAAAGTAATTAATTCAAAGGAGATAAAATATGTCAGACAAAGAATCAGAAGAGTCTTGGATAAATCCTGAAGACAGAGGATGGAAGTATGAAAGTTATAGAGATTATATGAAAAGAAAAGATAGAGAAACAAAAACAAGATGCTATAAGAAAAGGAACATATTCATATGAGTATGATAATGCTACAGACAAACAAGTAGGTGGAAGTCATTACAAAGACTGTGNTATACAGCCTATAGAATATATTGTTAAAAATAAGCTTGACTTCTTGGAAGGTAATGTGGTAAAATACATAACTCGTCACAGAACAAAAGGCGAAGGTAAAAAAGATATAGAAAAAGTTATACATTACGCAGAGTTNATATTAGAATTGCATTATGGAAAGGAGAAATAGATGGCATCATTACTAGGAAATAATTATTTACCTACTGAATATCAATCATTCATACATATGTCTAGGTATTCAAGATGGTTAGAAGAAGAAGGCAGAAGAGAGACATGGACTGAAACTGTAAGCAGACTTATAGTATATTTTAAAAATCATATAGACGTACACTATAAAGGTGTACTTAAAAATAAAGAATGGACAGAGTTAGAAGAAGCTATANTATCTTTACAAGTGATGCCATCTATGAGAGCTTTAATGACTTCAGGTGGAGCATTAGATAGAGAAAATATAGCAGGATATAACTGTTCTTATATTCCTATTGATAGTCCAAAAGCATTTGATGAGGTGTTATATATCCTTATGAATGGTACAGGTGTAGGTTTCTCTGTTGAAAGACAGTATGCTGACAAGCTTCCTACTATACCTGATCAAGAGTTTGAAAATACAGATGATGTTATTTCTGTTGCTGATTCTAAAGAAGGATGGGCAAGAGCATTTAGAGATCTTATTTCTTTTTTATATACTGCACGTATACCAAAGATAAGTGTAACAAAAGTTAGACCTGCAGGTGCTAGACTTAAAACCTTTGGTGGTAGAGCTAGTGGACCACAACCTTTAGTTGATCTCTTTGATTTTACTATTAGTAAATTTAAAGAAGCAAGAGGTAGAAAGCTATCTTCTATGGAGTGCCATGATATAGTTTGTAAGACAGGTGAGGTTGTAGTTGTTGGTGGTGTTAGAAGATCAGCTCTTATTTCTTTGTCTAATCTTTCTGATCAACGTATTCGTGGTGCTAAAATGGGTGAGTGGTGGAATGAAAATCCACAAAGAGCATTAGCTAATAACTCTGTAGCATACACAGAGAAACCAGATCCAGGAATCTTTATGAAAGAATGGTTGTCTTTATATGAAAGTAAATCAGGTGAGAGAGGTATCTTTAATCGACAATCTGCTAAAGCTAAAGCTGCAGAGAATGGTAGACGAGATGCATCATGGGATTTTGGTACTAATCCTTGTAGTGAAATTATATTAAGACCTAATCAATTCTGTAACTTAACTGAAGTTGTGTGTCGTTCTACTGATACTATGACTACACTCGTAAAGAAAGTTAAACTTGCTACGATACTAGGTACAATACAATCTACCTTTACAAACTTTGGNTATCTTCGTAAGAGATGGCAGAACAATACTGAAGAAGAAAGATTACTTGGTGTATCTTTGACAGGCATTATGGATTCTGTTGAGCTCAATACTATTGATGGTCTAGCTCCTAGATTAGAAGTATTAAAACAACATGCAATAGATACTAACAAAGAACTTGCTAAAAAATTAGGCATACCACAATCAACTGCTATTACTTGTGTTAAACCTTCAGGTACTGTAAGTCAATTAGTTGATAGTGCTAGTGGTATACATGCAAGACATAATCCTTATTACATTAGAACAGTNAGAGGTGATAATAAAGATCCATTGACAGAGTTTATGAAAGCATCTGGTATACCTAATGANCCAGANTATTTAAAACCAGAACATCAAACTGTNTTNTCNTTTCCTATGATGGCTCCTAAAGGTTCNGTATGNNGNANAGANATGACNGCTATTNAACANTTAGAGATATGGAAATGTCTATGCNNAACATTGGTGTGAACATAAACCTTCTGTAACTATNAGTGTTAANGAAGANGAGTGGNTTCCTGTNGGTGCATGGTGTTGGGAAAACTTTGAACATGTAAGTGGTATATCTTTCTTACCTTTCTCTGATCANACATATCAACAAGCACCTTATCAAGATATAGATGAGAAAACATATAAGAAGTTAGCAAAAGAAATGCCTACAAATATTAATTGGAATAAACTTCAAGACTTTGAGAAAGAAGATAATACGAAAGGATCACAAGAACTTGCATGTACTGCAGGTGTATGTGAACTGGTGGACATATAATTTGTTCACCTTGTATTGGTGTGTGTACACTAGAGAATGATGTTTGTATTGGTTGTTTTAGAACAAGTAAACAAATAGCTGATTGGGCATTTTATAATGATAAAGAAAGAGAAAAGATAATGAAAGAAACTAAACCTGCATTAGCTATAGAAGATGTTGCATTAATTAGAAAAGTAATAACATATTATCTTAATAATATTTTTCCAGTTGATAAAGAAGAGCAAGAAAAACTAATGAACATCTTTCATAGGTTAGGTAGACTATAAAAAAATGCTTGACTTTTATAGTAAAGTGTGTCATAATTACATCATAGAATGCCATTTTGGGTTCTATAACTCGCTTAATGAAAGGAGAAAAGCATGAGTTTATTTCATAACATAAATAGATATGCTATAGGATTTGATCATTTGATGGATCATATGGTAGCTCTACATAAAAATGATAGCTTAACAGGTAATGATTACCCACCTTATGATATAGTTAAAGAAGGTGATAATGATTATCGTATAGAACTTGCAGTTGCAGGTTTTAAAAAAGATGAATTAAAGATTAACCTNAAAGATAATTATCTAACTATTGAAGGTGAATCTAATTCAAAAAATTCTAATGGAGAATATCTTCATAAGAATATAGCACGAAGATCTTTTATTAAACGCTTTAGTTTAGCTGATAATGTAGAGGTTGAAGATGCTACGTTTGAGGATGGTGTATTAGCTGTAAGTCTAAAACATAACATACCTGAAGAACAAAAACCAAAAGAAATAGCAATACACTAACTTAAATTGAGGGAGTGTTTTCTATTTCCTTTCACTCCCTCACCAAAGGAGATTAAATGAATACAGTTTATATTGGGTATGATCCAAAAGAAGAAACAGCATATCAAGTTTTAAAATTTTCATTGGAAAGAATTTCCAGTAAAAATATACGAGTAGTTCCAATTAGAAAAAACATAGTGGAACTAATGGGTTTATATAGAAGAGAATCTGAAATGATTGATGGTCAACCTTATGATGTTATAGATGGTAGACCTTTTTCTACAGAGTTTAGTTTTACAAGATTTTTAGTACCTGCTTTAAACATGTATGAAGGTAAAGCTTTATTTATGGATTCAGATATGTATGTTCGTGCAGATATAAATGAATTGTTTGATATTTGTAACATGGATTATTATCCTCTATGGTGTGTGCATCATAAATATGAACCAGTTAAATCTACAAAGATGGATGGTAAAGTACAAGAACCTTATCGTAGAAAGAACTGGTCAAGTCTTATGATGTTTAACTGTGGACATGAATTAAATAAAAGACTTACACCTGAAGTGGTTAATACACAAACAGGTAGATGGCTACATGGTTTTGAATGGTTGCCTGATAAAGAAGCAGACATAGGTAGAATACCTGAAGAATGGAATTGGTTGGATGGTCATTCTTCTCCTGAACTAGATGCAAAGAATGTACACTTTACAACAGGTGGTCCTTGGTTTAATGCTTGGAAACCACGAGGAGAGATAGAAGGTAAGTATGCAGTTGAGTGGTGTAATGATGCTCAATGGTTACAAATGAACAACATGATTGATCCAACGAAAGATTATATGATATGACCAAAATAAATTTTGTTACTTCTTTTAATGAAGAAATATATAAGGTTGCAGGACATCACCTTATTAATTCTATTGATAATAATTGGGAACCTAGTTTAAAATTAAAATGTTATTATCATAAACTTGATCCTAAAAATTATTCTTTTAAATCTGATATATCTTTAGAACCTTTAGATTCTATAGAAGAATACACAGAATTTTTAAAAGTAAATAAAGAACATGATGGTACAGAGTTTGGTAAGATACCTTATAACTGGAGACTAGATGCATTAAGATGGTCACATAAAGTATTTGCTTTAACAGAATATGCATTTGAATTATCAGAGAAAGATGCACAAGCAGGTTGGTTAATATGGATTGATGCTGACTCTGTTAGTAGTAAAAGATTAGTACCTGATGATATACTTGGTATGTTACCTGAAGCTTGTGATATAGCTTTTGCAGGTGCAAGAGATATGGATGGTGGAACATATGTTGATTGTTCTTTCATGGCTTTTAATTTAAATAAAAGACCTGCTCTTGATTTACTTGGTGATTTACGTGGTGCTTATATATCAGGAGAACTCTTGCAATATAGAGAATGGAATGATGCTTTTATAACAGAGAGACTTTTAAATATATACAAAGCTCATGGCATGAAAATACAACCTGTTCCACAAATAAAAGAATATATTACACACTTTGAAGGTATACATAATGTTAGTACTGTTCCTATTAGAGATGCTCAAGGTAATAGATTAGTTTCTTTATCAGAAGAACATACTTCTCAAGATATAACACCTTCAAGACATAAACATTTAGCTGATATTATTAGACAACACAAACCTAAATCTATTGTAGAAACTGGTACTTGGAATGGTGGTCGTGCTATTGAAATGTCTCTTGCTGCTTTTGAAAATCAAGATGAGATACATTATAAAGGTTTTGATTTATTTGAAGATGGTACTATGGAGACAGATGCAGAAGAGTTTAATGTTAAAGCACATAATACAAAAGCTGCTGTAGTAAAAAGACTAAATCAATTTAAAGAAAAGATGAAAGAGAAAAATAAAATCTTTAATTTTGAAATAGTTAAAGGTAACTCTAGGACTACATTAAAAGAACATAAGAATGTAAATGCAGACTTTGCTTTGATAGGTGGTGGTAATAGTATTAAGACTACAGAAAGTGACTATCAAAATTTAAAACATATTCCTGTTGTTATGGTAGATAACTTCTTCAGAGAAGATGATGACAAAAATATTCCTGATAAAAAATATCATGGTACAAATACTTTAACTGACAGATTAAAAGGTCATAAGACTATACGTAGATGGATTATACCTTCACAAGATAAGGTACGTGGTGGTGGCTTTACACATATGGCACTTATACTACATGATAAATCTCTTCCTGATATACCTAAAAGTTTATTAAGTGTACCTATTGTAGTTAATCCTCGTGATTGTGTACCTAAAGATTTTATTAGAGATAATATTAGAAACAATTTAAAACTTATAAAGACATGGTTAGGTAAATTTCCTTTACATAAAGGTAATGTTATTCTTGTATCAGGTGGTCCTTACTTAAATATAGAAGAACTAAAAACACATATAAGAAANAATCCTACCAGTAAAATTGTTTGTGTAAAACATTCTTATCCTACACTTATTAACAATGGTATAATACCTTGGGCATGTATTGTTCTTGATCCTAGACCTATTACAGGTACAAGTACACATGGTGTAGTAAGAAAAGAATTATTTAAAAAGATAGAAAAGAAAACAAAGTTCTTTGTAGCATCTATGACAGATCCTTCTGTTACTGAATATCTTATAGAGAAAGGTGCAGAGATACATGGATGGCATGCATTTACAGAATCATTACGTGATCCTGAAGAACAACAAAAGAAAATACAAAATCAATCAGTAAAAATAAATCCAGAGATAGGTATACCTGAAGGTTCTACTCTTATTACAGGTGGTACATGTGCTGCTATGAGAGCATTAGGTATTATGCATACTATGGGATTTAGACACTTTGATTTATTTGGTTTTGATTGTAGCATGGAAGAACCTACTGAAGAGCAAAAGAAAGAAACAACAGGTGCTGAAGATGAAGAACCTAAACCTAAATATTTTAAAGTTGGTGTAGGTAATAAAAACTATTGGACTACTGGAGAGTTATTAGCTATGGCACAGGATTGTGAAAGAACTTTTACTAATCCTCCAATGGAAATGAGTTTAAATTTATTTGGTAAAGATACTTTAGTTTCTTCTTTGTGGGAATTACAACCTAAACCAAAAACATTTGAGGAAACATTTGATGGATAATTATGTACTACCAAAAAAACCAGAACCTTCTGAAAAATATGTAGAACTTGTAGAAGCTTACAAAGATCTACACAAAGAAGAAGATAAGTTTAGAGGTATAAGTTTAGTACCTTTTGCATACGATATATACAATATATTGTTACATAATAATTGTAAAAGTATATTAGATTATGGATGTGGTAAAGCTATACCTTATAAAGAGAATCATAGAGATGTAGATCCTAAAAAGAANATACCTAACTTTGATAAACCATTACATAAATGGTGGGGAGTAGATGAATTATTTTTATATGATCCTGCTTATCCAGAACATGATAAGCTACCCACTAAAAAATATGACATGGTAATTTGTACTGATGTTCTTGAACATATACCTGAAGAAGATTTAGATTGGGTTATAAGAGAGTTATGTTCTTTCTCACAAAGTACTATGTTTATTAATGTATCTACCTTACCTGCTAAAAAAACTTTTAAAACAGGTAAATATAAAGGAGAGAATGTACATGTAACTGTGCATGACCATGAGTGGTGGTTAAACAAAGTAAGTGAAATATGGAATGATAATAAAAATTTAAAAATATACTTGACTTCTACATCAAACGAAGGTATAATGGGAACATGCATTAAAGGAGAATAAGCATCATGTTTCCATACAACGAAGACGAATGGCTGTGGTTGTCAGCTAGAAAAACTTTACAAGGAGAATTAACTATATGGCAAAGAAAGTTAAAGAGACCAAAGATAATAAAAAAATTGCATACATTATTGCAGCAATTCTTTTAGGAATAATTATTCTTGGTTCTATTATAAGTAAACCTACTAAAGAAGCAGAAGCAAATGAAGGATCAGGTACTTGGTCTGGAGGTTATAGGTATTACTNTGATATGGATGAGAGTGATAAAAGTAAATTAAGACTATTTGGTAAATATAAACAAGCAGATGGTGACGCTTTTAAAATAGGATATGATAGACAAGTTGGTAAAGATTTAAATCAGTTTGAAAGAAATCCTGATGATGATGGTGTTATCTTCTTTGAACAAGAATGGAAATTCTAATGAAAACATTTTTACTACTATTGAGTGTGGGGTTAGCTTCAGCTTGTGCTTTAGAAACACACCATGTTCAAGATGATTCAGTAATACAAGACGTTACAGTTATTAAATCTGCTAATGCTTGTACACAGGAAGGGAGTTGTAAGTAATGATTAAATGGATAATTGCTGCTATTGTAGTAGCTGTAATAGCTTATGGTGGATGGTATTACCATACTAATCCATCAGGAGATCAAGTTATAGAAGAGATACTTAAAGAAACTGGCACAGAATAATGCCAGAGGTATTTAAAGTAGCAATGCTACTTGTATGTTTTCATGGTGATTGCACACGATTTGAAAGTGCTCCTTACTCAAGAGATTTAAGTCAAGAATTTTGTAGAAAGATGTTAGTCTATACTTTTAAAACTCAAGTAGGACCTTACTATGATAAGATCATAGACTTTGAAAAGGATTCACCTGAAGATATTNANATAACCTATGCAGGTTGTGATGTTACACAAAGACGACCAGATACAGATAACGATTGGAGAATAACACCTAATGCTGATCCAGAACATATTATCCCAGATCAAAATGATCTTAGATGGCAACAAGAGAAAGGACAANACCTCTAATGTTATTGGTTATGTTATCTATTATTCTTTTATTCTAGGTATAATATTTATTTTAGTTAGTGTATCATGGCTTTAAATGATAAACAAGAGAAGTTTGCTCAAGCGTATATCCTGCACAGAAATGCAACAGAAGCTGCAAAAGCTGCAGGATATGCTGAGAGTTCTGCCTATAATCAAGGTTATAGAAACTTACAAAATCAAGAAATAAAAGAACGTATTGCAGAATTAGAGAATACGTTAGAGACTTCAGTAGATGTTATTACTGAAATAGAAAATCAATATACCTTTGCTAAAGCAAATGGTCACACCAATAGTGCTATCAAAGCATTAGAATTATTATCACGTATAAGAGGAGCTAAAAGCGAGACAGAAATTGATATGTCTGCTGAAGGTTTAGAAGCTAATATTATAGAGAATCTAAAAGTATTAGGTAAAGAAAAAGTTATGGAGCTTATAAAAAAATGTGGCTTCTAATTTTAACTACTGACCTGCAAGAGGATTGTTTAAAGCACGTTCCAAAAGTTTTATTATTCTATCTTCTAATTCTTTTAGTTTCATATCTATCACTTCTCCTCTTCTAACTGCATCTGATTCAATAGCAGTACGTTTATTGTCAAACCTGTCACTTGCATGATCAATCATAGTTCTTAAATCTGTTTCAGTTTGTCTNANAGAAGCTCTTACTTCTTGATCCATATTACGAGAACGTCTATCAACTCCAGCAACTTGATCCTGTACTTCATTAATATCTTTTCTTAAATCTATTCTTATAGTTCGTGCATCATCTTGTGCTGCACCTACCAATTCTTTTACACTACGTAATTCTGTACCCATATTATCTTCTAAAGAAATAATTCTTTCTTCTAATACATCTAGTTTTAAAGTAAAACCAGAAAGATCAGGAGCAACATATTCATTTATCTTTTCCTCCATAGCTACCCACCTAGCATAACCTTCAAATCCTGCCCATATAGCACCACCTAAAGTTCCTAGTAATGGGAAAATTAAAAATAATTTACCACCTTTTACTTTAATACCTTGATATTCTACTTCACTCATATTGTTGTTGAATCATCCTTTCCATTTGTAAGCTTGATCTAACAGAGATATAATCTCCAAGAGGATCAGGCATTAATTGATCAGCGTAAATCTCTTCCTCTGCATACCATTGCATNTGTTGTACTATATCTTGTTGTTGATATTGTTGTATATCAGGACCAAGAGCAGTTACTAATGCTATGGTTGTCATCTGTGCTACAGGATCATATTGTGATTGTATTGTAGCTAGTATCTCGTTTGCTTTTTCTTGTTTCTTTTCTTGTTCTTTTGTAGTTTCTAATTTCTTTGGTTCTGTTTTTTGATCCACTTCTTCTGCATCCATATCCTTACTCGCAGTTTCCTTCTCTTGTGGTTCAGTCTCTTCTTTAGCTTCTTCTTTAATCTCTTCCATGTTATTGTCTTCAGAAACATCAGCGACCTCCTTTGTAGGTTCTTCGTTAGTTTCTTCTACAACTTCAACAGGTTCTTCTTTAATCTCCTCAATAACTTCAACAGTTTCTGTAACAGTTTCTGTTTCTACTTCTACTTCTACTGGTTCTTCTACTGGTTGTTCAATAGCAACCTCTTTAACCTCTTCTAATGTAGGCATAGCTACNTCAACATCCATTCCTATATCTTGTATTTCCTCTACCATTTCCTGAACTTCTGTTATAACTTCTTCATATGATACATTACCTTCATTATATTCTTCCATCATAGTACCAATTTCTATTGGCATATCTACCATCATCTCTTCCATAGGTTGTTCCATAGTAGGCATATCAAAGGTCATAACCATATCAAACTCTTCCATCATCTCATCCATTTGATATTGTTCTTCTGGTGTAGCAACATCATATTGCTCTATTAATTCTACTGTTATTTGATCTTCCATTAATGCTGGTTGAACAATTTCTATCCATGTTTCTACTGATGTTGTTATGTGATTGTAATTAACTGTGTATTCTACATTATCAAAAAAATAATTCTTTGCTCCACCTATTCTTATAAATACCTTATCTAAATCTCCTGCAAAATCATACGTTCCTGTGTATGTTGTAGGTGTTTGATTATTTTGTAATGTAATTTGTCCTGTATCCCATTGCAGAACATTATTATTATATCCTTTTGTTTGAAAATATCCTGTGGTATTTGCTTGTGAATGATGCATTTGTAGTTCCCATTCTAATGCACCACCATCTGATATATGAAATTGTGATATATCTACGTACTGATCAAAGGTTGTGTGTGAATTTGATGTACCTTTACCACATGTACCTGTACCAAAGTACGCATTACAATTTGGCATACTTGCAGGACCTANCCCACCCCAATCCAGATCCATATCACCCTCATAGCGATTCGCTACGATACCTGTATCTTTGTGTAGTATATCACCTGTTGTTTTATGTTCAACAGTTGTAGTAGTCTCTGTTATTGTATCTATATGTCCTTCACCTAGATGTTCAGTCTCTATTTCTTGAGTGACTGTATCACCCTCTGGTAACATTTGAGCATTAGAGGAATAACAACATAAGAAGAACAGAGAAGATACCAAGAGCACCTTCGTCATTAATAATTTCTTCATCTTTAANAGCATTCTCTTTTAACCACTTCTCATAATCAGGTCTTTTTTCAGGATTATCTAACCATTCTTGTGCAGCTTCAATTCCAATTTTGCCCATGTATGGACAAGGTGTACCTGCCATTTCCATTGCTTGAAAGACTCTTTCGTCTTGACATAGCATGGCAACTGCACCTACTTTCATACCCATTCTATATAAAGCACGACTTAATTTTAATCTTTCACAATTTAAATCTCTTATAGATGTACCACCTGCTATACCTAGTATCTGTGATTGAATAGCAGCAGATGCAGCAAAGCTACAGACATCTTGATTACTGTTCATAATAGATGGAGCACTTGCAGTTGATGGAGTTCTATCAACNCTAGTTGTTCCACTAACAGTAGAGGTAGTAGATGTTACTGTATTCGTTTGTGCAAAACTTTGTAATGAAAATAAAAATGCAAATATAAATAAAAAATATTTAACCATAAGCAAAACTTTCTCCACATCCACATTGTGAGGTAGCATTAGGATTATTAATTTTTAAATAACTTCCTGCTACATCTTTAGTAAAATCTATAATTGTACCTAATACATACATAATAGCAGTAGGATGTATGTATAATAAACCTTTATCTAATTTAATAATNTCATCTGAATTAACATCTTCAACTTCTGAATTAACAAATTCCCATTTATAATTAAATCCTGCACAACCACCACCTTCAATAGATAACTGTACACCTAATGCTTTGTGTTCATCTATGGTATTTGATAAGTATTCATTAGCTTCTTTAGTAATAGATACTGGTGACATTATATAAACCTTTGTGCATTATAATTTTTATTAGGATCATTCATTACTCTACCACCATGTTTTCTTTTGCTTCGTTGTAACCAGCANACTCTCCACCTTCATAAATTTTTGCAATNCTTCCTTCTTCTAATCTTCTAGCTTGTAAACCTNTTTGTTTTTTTCCACCTGCAGAAACAATACCTTCATTAGGATCAAATAACTCATACATAAATTTCTTTTTGTCACCTGCTCTTAAAGCTGTTATTGCTTTTGTAGGTTTACCACTATTAAGGAATTTTATATTTCCTAATCCTACATTTTGTATTAAAGGAATAAGTGCTTCTATTTCTCCTTTACTAAATTCTACACCTTCAGGAAGCATAGATGATAATTGATTTACACCTTGTAATGAAGTCTCTATTTGCCTATCTATATCAGCTTCTGCTTCTTCTATAGGCATAGCATATCTTTCTTTAATTTGATCATCAGTTAAACCTTCTGTTTGTTTATCACTTAATGTTCTACCAAAACCTACAGTCCATTTTTTACCTAACTTATCATAGTAAGGTGTAATATGTGGTTGTCCTGATTGATTTACTGATTCATATTTACGAATTATTTTAGCTGCTTGAGGATATAAATCAGATATTCTTTCTGCCATTACTGTTTCTCCATCCAACGATCTAGTTTTTCTTCTAGCTTATCAAATCTTGCTAGTAGTTTATTCATTTCATTAAACACTTCTTTACGTGTAGAATAATTAGTAGCCATAAACTCTCTAGTCTTTGCATCAGACAATGCATGATCTTTTAAATCTTCACGTAGTTTATTTATATCATTATTAATACTACGTATCCACCATAAGAATGCACCTACAGCAAGTGTAAGCACAGCATTCCATAACATTATATCTTGCATTGTTGTCTCCTAGTCTATTCTTCCACCACTAAAGGCATTGTATAAATCATATATTTCTTGATAAGGAATTGGAACTTTTGTTTCTAATTCTCCTAAAATCATAGCATCTTTAGATAAATCATCTGGCATAAATATATTTTCATTAATTAACATTAAATCATTAAATCCAGCATCACTTAAAATTCCACTTTTTGTTAAAGCTTGATACATATCTCCTTCATCCATACCTAATTTTTCATATGCTTGAAGAATAGTTCTTAATCTTTGTGCATGTTTTAATTTATTTTGTTGTGATTCTTTATACGCATCTACAACATCTTGTGGATTAGTTGTTCTATAATCACGTATAACATTTGTAAATCTACCTTTAGATCTTTTCATATCACCTAAA
>FUFK010043759.1_pt1 | contig 19979 bp, 20 predicted proteins | sample 1021851 | NCBI WGS metagenome assembly FUFK01 (sample SAMEA51879418, study PRJEB19060) | metagenome
TTCTACAAATGATATTGAGTCATCTAAAAAACCGCAGAATCTGTATATTAATCTGTCTATCATTTAGGCTCTTTCCAATCTATTTTTTGTTTTGTTTGAATATCTTCTTGTTGTTTTAATTTATCTGATGCTTCCATTTCTTTAGTAATCTGTGCTTGTTCTTCTTCGTTTTTCTTTTCAATAATTTTTAAATTTTGTACATAGGTTTCGTAGTCAGGTCTTAACTTGTCATATTTTTTCCACGCCGCTTTTGCTTGTTTACCTATCTTACCTTCAAAAGGACATGGTGTGCCCGCTTGTTCCATAGCAAAGAATACTCTCTCATCCTGACAAAGTATTGCTACAGCTGCAACTTTCATACCTAAACTATTTAATTCTCTTGATAATTTTATTCTTTCACAATTTTTATCTCTAAAAGATTTACCACCTGATACACCAATACCAAACGTCTGTACACCTGCTGATGCTCCAGCTAAACACACATCAGACCCAGCGTTAGTTACACTTGGTGCAGACGCTGTTGGCGGTGCAGATCTCATGTTGGATGTAGAGTTATTTGTAGTTGTAGTATTATTCGAGCTACCACTTTGATAAGTATTTGTAGCTGAACTTGTATAACCACCAGTGATTGATGTGTTGGATCCGGATGTATTGTTTTGAGTTGTGTTAGGGTAAGCTGGCGTAACACAAAATGCTAGTGAACATAATAATATAATTAGTGCTCCTGTAAAATAATAGTTCACCCTGCAACTCTCCATTAGTTTACCTTTTCCAAAATCTATCTTTTAACCTTTTAATAGGTCTAAGAATCCATTTTCTTATAAATGCTTTAATCATGTTTCTTCTCCTCAATCTCGTAGAAAAACTTATCAGTGTCTTCTGTCTTCCACTTTCCAGAGTCTTCTACGTTCCATTCTGACGTTTGAACTTTCCAATCAGGAATATTTTCTTTAACTGTAAAAGAAGGTAGATCCCAGATTAGTCTATTGTTTGGCTGTGCCGCATAGTTGCCGTCATCTAACGCAAGTATGTGAGCGCACTTGTGCTCGTGCGGTATTTCCGAATGTTCGGTGTCAAGTATATTACTCTCTGGATGTGCAAAGTCAACGGTAAATAAATATCTACCATGGTGCCATTTTTTGTCTTTACCTATGTATTTACCAGAAGTTCCTTGTATTATATCCCAAGAACAAACAGCAGGATAATAACTAAAACAATTCCAAAGCTGAAGTTCATCAAGTCTACGTTTCGGAACATCTTCCGGTCTAAATCCTCTCTGAATGAAGGCAGATATCGGGAGACGATAAAAGATAGCGCCGTTCTCCATAATCGCATGGAATAAAAGAGCACTACCTGCAATAGAGCTAAGACCAAAGATAATACAGTCTTCAACTTCTCCATGATGTTTTTTAAGATCATATAAGTATTCCCTCCTTATTTGTGCGTAAGTCGCTGGTATGTTTGAATTTAAATATGCCATAATATCTATCCATTTATTTCTCCCCAATTATTTCCTGATTCGTAATCCACTTTATTGGGGATTTTTAATGTAACAGCTTCTTCCATAATCTCAATAATTTTTTTAGCTTGCTCATCTGACTTTACAGAAATATCTAATTCATCATGTATTTGTATGTGTGGTACAATGCCCTCTCCATATAAATTTAACATAGCTTGCTTAGTCATATCTGCAGCAGACCCTTGTATTAATTTATTTAAAGCTTTGTAAGTAAATGCTCTTCTTATGTTTGCTTTTGCAGCTTTAGGATATTTTTTGTAATAAGCCGCCTCTGCTTCTGCTTTACTCATAGGTGCAGTAAATTTACCATTATTCCATTCTGCTATTTCCCATTTATCAAATCTACACTTTCTACCACCAAAAGTTTTTATATATCCAAACGCGGACCCATCTCTTGATATCGAGTCCATTAAATCTTTTACAAATGGAACACTGTCATGATATTTATTAAATAATTTTTCAGCCTCTTCTTTTGTAGATAAACCTAACTCTGCCTGTAGTTTTGCTTTACCCATACCATAGAACAATCCTAAGTTAATTGTTTTTGCTTGCGTTCTAGATATGTTAGCCATATCAGCAACAGTCTGGTGGAAGTCTACTTCGTTGTTTTGAAATCTTTCTACTATCTCTGTGACCTCTTCATCACCTTTAAATTTTGTGGCNGCATAGTGNACAACTAATCTTGGTTCTTGTTGACTGTAATCAAAACACCCCCACTTGTGATCGTTTTCTGGAATAAATAAAGATCTTATCATTGGCCCCAGTTGCTTGTTCCTAGCTGGAATTTGTTGAAGGTTTGGATTCGAGTATGAGAATCTNCCAGTAACTGTACCACCACTATCNCCTCTAATAGGGTTNATATCTGCATGTATTCTACCNTTATATTGATANTTAATAATAGTNTCTATAAATGTAGTATGNGCCTTGTTTATCTCTCTAGCTTTTGCTATTCTNTGNACTATAGGATTTGANTGTTCNTGTAAAAAATTTTTAGTAAAGGAAGGTGCTTTTGTTTTCGCGGTTCTTTCGTAAGGTAATTTTAATTTGTCAAAAACTTTGGCTATGCTTCTTGCTGCCCATATTTGAGGCTCTAGGCCTGTTTCTTTTTTTATTTCTAGGAGTAACTTCTCTTCTTCTGATGCTAATTGTTGCTTCAATTTATGAGCTGCTTCAACGTCTACGCGTACTCCCTTAAATTTCATATCAATCAAACAAGGAAATAATTGTGTTTCAAGATTAAATACTTTTGTAAGATCCTGTGNTTTTATTTCTGTAGATAACTTTTTAAATAAAGATAAAGTTAACTCTGCATCTTTTTCAGCATACTTCCCAACATACATTGCAGGTAGTTTCCACATTTCAGATTTTGCATCTATGCCTGCTTTATCAGCTGCTGCCCTTAAAGCTGTTTCATCTTTTACTTGACCTAAGTAGTCTATAGATAAACTGTTAAGTGAATACCACAATCTATTCTCATCTACTAATGATGCCATAACCATGGTNTCTACTATATGGCCATTTATTTTTACACCATANGATCTTAACCAGCATACATCGTACATAGCATTGTGAAATAATTTTACATTAGGTAAGGCACAAATTTCTTTTACCCATCTCATTACCATTGCTTCATCAAAAAAATTTCCTTCTTTATGTCCGAAAGAATAATAACCAGACCAATCTTCAACAGCTACAGCAACGCCTACAATATCCCCATCATTTATTAATGCACCAGATCCTCTTGATTTTAAATTAGGATCTCTTGTTTCTAAGTCAATTGCTATATATTTATAATTTTTAAGATCAGGAAAAGACTCAGGACTAATCCACTCCGTTTGTGCTTCAAACATCATTTTTGATTTACCTTTGGTTCATAGATATGTTTTTCTTCTATAATTTTATTTAATTTTTCTTTGTTACTAAAAGCATACAAAGCTGCCTCATAATCGTGTGGAAAAATTTCCCAATCAACTAAAGATGGATAAATCTCTATTTTAAATTTATGTTTACCCACTTTAATTTGTTTTGTTATTGGTTTATTTCTCACCATAGTCTCTTTCTAATATCATTTCTAAATAGTGTATTGCCTTTTGTATATCGTCTGCTTTACCTTTACTTTGATGTCTACAAATATACTTTATAGCATTACCCTCTGCAAACAAAAGTTTATTTTCATTGATGAACTCTGCAGGTTGAATCTTCATCGACTGATAGTGTTTTCCACCTACTTGTTTTTCCAAAGAATCATATGTGACTCCTTTAAATATATCTTTACTTGTCATACTATTGGTTCTCCTATTGTATAGTGATACTCTGATGATGGTTGCATTATGAATAATTTTTCTTTTGCTCTTGTTGTTCCTACATAAAATAATCTGTGTTCTGGATCTGGGTCTTCGTAAGCTGCCCTATAAATAAATTCATCTTGTCCCTCCACACCATAGTCAGTAAATAAACAAACATTTTCACACTCTCTCCCTTTTGCCCCATGTAATGTTGATAACTGAATTTTTGGTTTAGTCATTAGATCATCACCTCTTTCTAAAAGTGTTTGCATATACTCTTTTGTTTCTTCTGGAAAATGTAATTGTTTCCAGTCNCCNTCTATTAGTAAACCATGATCAGATTTTAATTTTTGTAAATCGACGCTCGTTTCTCGCTGCACGCTTTTACCACTAGAGTAACCTCTGGCCACATGACCTTTTTTAGCCACTAGATACCCGTAAACTTTTTCTGCTTCTTCTGCAGAAACAACAGCACCTTGATTTAATCTTGTCCATATTTGATACACTTCTAATATATCATTAGGTAAATGTTTATTTGTTTTACCAGTAAATCTAATACCNAATGAATAAAAGTGTTCNGATATATTNTTAAGTAATTTATTTGTTCTAGCTAATATCATCCAGTGCCCTTGTGAAAAATCAAGTTCATCTAAAATCATATTTTGATGAACCTCACCCTCGGCATCTCTGGGCACCCAATTTTTTTTAATTCTTATACTAAGTCTATCTAATATTTTTACAGCTTCTCTATGCACAGCTTGAGGAACCCTTCTTGATATTTCTTGATCATCTCTATCACCCTCTTGCAACATAAAACAATTTGGATCTGCACCTTGAAACCCATATATAGTTTGATCATCATCACCTGCTATGTACCCTCGTTCACAATTAGATTTTATATAATCAAAACATTTCCATTGATGTGGACTTAAGTCTTGGGCTTCATCGAGGAAGATGACATCGAGTGGAGGACATCGTTCTTCCTCGACAAACTGGTNAATCATATCATAGAACTCAATCATANTTGATCCTTCTTTGAATGATTTTAAATCTGTCTCTAGTTGTATTGTAGTATCTACATCTATGTCATGATGCTTTCGTAATTCAACAGCAGCACTTTCTATAGGTATTAATTTAGATCTAGCGTATTGTATTATTTGTAAATGAGTGTTTTGATATTTAGGGTTTCCAGCAGAATCAACCGTTGTTTCAAAAGATATGTTAAACCACTCTGGATATTCTTGCTTAAAACGATTCCATTTTTTACCTTTAAGTAATCTAATATTAGTATCAATACCACACTCTGATTTACCCATGGCGTGCATGGTGGATATATATTTTAATTTTTTATCTGGAAACAGCTCTGTGATTCTTTCTTCTGCTTCCTCAGCTGCAGCTTTACTAAACGTAATATAAACTATTTTTTCTGGATTAGTATTATATTCATTTAATTCCTTTTTTAAATAATAGTTTATCAACCTATGTGTTTTACCAGTTCCTGGTGGTCCCATTATTTTTTTAATTATAGCCATGGTGATTTCTCCGTTTTAGTAACTCTTGGATTTGGACGTTCTAATTTTATCGTAGGCATCTTCAGTAGTCTTACAGACTTTGTACCTACTTTAGGGGTATCTTCTTTTGCCTCAAATAAAGATTGTAGTAGTCTCATTGTCTTTTGTTTAGGATAAGTTCTTTCCGCCCAAGCTTTTGTTTTTAATAAAAACTTCCAAAAATCTTTAAATTTAAAATATGTAAAACCATCTGTATCTGTAAATGCAATACCTCTCATTACATCTTTTAATTCTTTTCCTGGTGTTTTGTTGATATAGTCTGCTAATATTTCTTTTAATTGTACATCTAATTTAGAAGACTCTGGTGCAGGTATTGTTTCTAAATTTGCAAATAATTTTATTAATAATCTACGCCATACATGTTTTGCTACAGGCATCATTGGTTTACCTATTTGGTTCATACAAGCTAATGAAAATTTTTCAGGATCATGCAAAGTTGCATCATCCACTTCTACACTTTCGCCATCTATAGATGCAAAATATATTGGTGGGTCAGAGTCATACTTTCTAATCTCTGCAATCTCTGGTGCAGGTGTATTATCTCCAACACCAAACTTTTGCAGTGAGCATTTTTTTGAATCACAAAAACTGTGTATTGGTTCGTCTTTACATTTGTAATTATAATCTTTGCTATCTAAAGAGCCTATCAAAGTATTTATTTCTGTGGCGTCTAGTGGAGGTTTCATAAATTGTTTATTGTATGTAAACATATGACTTTGCCATTCCTCTTTATCAGGATATCTTTTTTTTAAATAAACACCTACGTTGTACATACAGTTATTTCTTTGACCATCAGGAACACCATCACTTAAAAGTGTAACTAAACATGGAGGCATGCCTTTAAAATGTTCTTTTTCTTCTTCTTTATTTTCTATCTTAAGTTCATTTAACTCTTCTATTGTTAAAGATATTTTTTCGTGCAACTCAAAAAATTGTTGAAGTGTTAAAACATTGCCATCTAAACCATATGCATATCTAACTGTTCTTTCATTTGCGTGATAAGGTAGATTTAAAAAACTTCCNGTGTCTCCTCTATCTGTTCTTATGTAATCTTGTTTAGGAAATATTTCTACACCNGCAAAACCTAAAGCAGAAGCAATAAGTTTTANTTTTACTCTCATAACTGTTGCGGGAACAAAATCTTTTGTAAATAAAAAAGCGTGTGCTCCACCTGATTTAGATCTACAAACAATTATAGGAATATTTTTCTGTTTTAATTTTTGTATAAATTTTTTATGATCAAAAGGGTATGTATCTATATCTATACATCCCCACTTACATTTATTTTCTTTGTTAATAGGAACAATACCTAAAGCAGGATCCTTACCTTCTAAGTGTTCTCGCCATAATTTTTTTGTTACTGGGTTAGATATAGTAAAAGACTTAGTTTTATGTTTACCTTTTTCACTAAACTGATCTGTCTTTACAGTTTGACCATAGGCACTAGTTAAGCCTTCAAATATTTTTATAAATTTATCTAATTCTACCATTTCCACTCTTTGACATAGGCGGCATTAGTCTCCCTTTGCCGCCTACTATTCACACTATTGGCTAGCTAAACTAGTGTAAAATTTCTTAGCACGTTCGTATAAAGCAGGGTCTGTTATAGGCCCTTCTTTTACAACGTTATAACCATACCACTGGTTACCTTTACCTGAATTTAACACTGTAGTTAGTTTGTAAGAGTGGCTAAATGATGGTGGTGTGTAAGGACCATTTTTTCCATCAAGAGAAATGGACATCATCATTGAGTTCCATTTTCTACTTATTTTACCTTGAGATGAACTCATGGATATTAAAGCTTGTTCAGCTCCTCCATCATCTCCAATGACCAACACATAATGTTGACCAACAGTTAAAATGTAGTTACCATTCTCTAACCTATCTTTACCTCCGCCATCTTTAGTGGTTGAGGATAGAATATCTGAACCATCTGGAAAAATATTTTCTGGTCTACCAGAACCTGTTCCAAAGTCAGCCCATTCTTGATACTCTAATTTATAGTGGCAAGGAATAACTGATACTCCTTTTGCTCCATCATACAATTTTTTAGTAACTGTATTTAAAAGCATACCAGGTTCTGCATCTTCAACATAATTTTGATTACGTCTCTGTGCCTCCCCTGAGCCATTTTGTAAAAGTTTTAAGATGGGTAAAGCCAAACTAGTTGTCTTTACGTTCTCAAAACCTGCTGCAGTGTCGTCCTCAAACAAAATTGTAGAGGGCAACTCTGCCTCTTTTTTTATAGCCACTTGTTTCTCGTCGCTCATTTCTATCTCCTTGTGATTTTTGTACTGTTACCTGCGTAAGTTTTAAATAAGTCAGAGGGCATCTCACGTCCAGCTTCAAGACGCTCCCTGACTACTGCTTTAAGTGTCTGGGCATGAACCCCTATTTTCTGGACTGGTTCATATCCCTGACCTTTTGCAAGGTTTGCGTATTCGCTCGCCTTGTTATCTTCGCCCCGACCAAAGGTAACGGTGACATCATTTTTAATAATGTCACCTAAGTCGTTGTTTCGAAGCCATTCAAAAGCTTTGTCCTGAACTTCAGGTAAAATAGCAGCACTGTAAAATTTTTTTATTTCTACAGATTCCCCATCTTTAAGCTTTAATTTTGTTATATGCATCTTCTCCATCATCTCAGGTATTTCAAATTGAGACAATACTTTTGCTTGCTCTTTTAATTTAGATACACTTTTTTCTGCGTTTGCAATCTCGTCTTCTAAATTTTTTAGTTCTATAACCTTACTAGACAAACTTTCAGCAGCGTCTGCTTGAGTTACAGATTGTACTCTATCTTGTTCATAGTCTATTTGACTCATCGATTTCACCTCTTTCATGTATGTTAAACTCAGTAGGGTAATACATTTTTTCTTGCCTGTCCCAAGTTAACGTTGTGTACTTTCCATTGTTAATATCACACGCAACAGCAATTGCCAAACCAATAACTTTTGGATCACCAGATAAAAGTAAAAAATCTTTATCAGAAAAATTTTTTAACAATCTTCTTAGTTGATAAGTTATAGGTCCAGGACTTCGAACAATCTGTGTGTCCTCCCTAAGAAGAACTTTTATTTTACCATATTTTTGTGCACCAATAATATTATATTTAGGACGACCTATTTTTGTCCCTGGCACTTCTTGTAGTAAATAAACAATTGGTTCGCTGTNTAGCGTATTTTCTTTCATGCTTGACAATATAAGGTNGGGATGATAGTTTGTCAAATAGAAAGTTCACGAGAAAGGCCTAGTAGGTAGAATTTCATCAACTTTACCCGGAACTTTCAACGGGATTAGGAAAGATTGATTATCACCCTAGGACGTATCTCTCTGAAGTTGTGGAGTATCCCTCTTCTAATACGTCCTTCAGTCCCTTTAGAAAGAATTATATGAATTATAAATTTAAAACAAAACCATACGCNCATCAATTAACTGCGTTAGAAAAATCTTGGGAAAAACAGGTTTACGCGTATTTTATGGAAATGGGTACGGGTAAGTCAAAGGTATTAATAGACAATATATCAATGCTTTACGACAAAGGTAAGATAAATGCTGCTCTGATTATAGCTCCAAAAGGTGTTTATCAAAACTGGCATGACTCTGAAATACCCACACACTTGGTAGATCATATAGATAAAAAAATGGTGTTATGGCAGGCAACAATTACTAAAACACAAGAAAAAAAACTAGAATCTTTATTTCAAGTGGGAGAGGAGTTGCATATTTTAATAATGAACGTAGAAGCTTTTTCTACTAAAAAAGGAATGGCTTTTGCTAGTAAATTTTTAAACTGTCATAACACACTTATGGCAATAGATGAGTCCACAACTATAAAAAACCCTGCAGCAAAAAGAACAAAAAATATTTTAACTTTGTCAAAAAATTCTAAATATAGAAGAATACTTACAGGATCACCAGTTACAAAATCACCACTAGATTTATACACACAATGTAAATTTTTAGACTCTTGGTTATTAGGACACTCTTCTTATTATACTTTTAGAACTAGATATGCTGTGATGCGAAACGCTAATTTTAATGGTAGGACAGTTCAAATTGTTGTTGGATATAGAAACTTAAGTGAGTTGTCTAGAAAACTAGAACCTTTTTCTTATCGTGTATTAAAAGATGATTGTCTAGATTTACCTAAAAAAACTTTNATGAAACGTATAATTCAANTAAGTTCAGATCAATCAAAANTATACACACANATGAAAGAAAAAGCTCTTGCAGTATTAAATGGTAAAATGGTTAGCACAACAACGGTGATGACTCAACTTATGAGACTACAACAAATAACATGTGGACACTTTACTGCTGACGATGGATCTACTCAAGAGATACCTAATAATCGTATAGATGAACTAATGAGTGTGTTAGATGAGATAGAAGGTAAAGTTGTTATATGGGGCCATTGGCAAAAAGATATGACACAAATTATAAAAGCGATNACTAAAGAATATGGTGANAAATCNTTTGTNGATTATTATGGTNTAACTCCCAAAGAANANAGACAAGATAATATAAATAAATTTCAAAACAATCCTGAGTGTAGATTTTTTATTGGCACTCCAGCAACAGGTGGTTATGGTATTACACTNACAGCAGCTAGCACCATGGTATATTTTTCTAATGGATATGATTTAGAAAAAAGAACACAATCACAAGCTAGGATAGATCGTATTGGTCAAATGTATCCCATGACNTANATTGACATAATATGTAAAGATACTGTTGANGAAAGAATAGTAAAAGCNCTACGAGCAAAAATAAATATTGCAAGTCAAGTTATGGGAGANGAGTTAAAAGANTGGATCTAGAGAANTTTATCTATTAAACTAATTATNACAAAAGCTGCNGTACCAATTAGNAGTCTTTCTATTCTAACNATNTGTNNTTTTAATTCTTTAATTTGTTCAAANGTTTGNCTNTGCATTATTCTNCAAAGTTTTTCNTGNTCTTCTATTTTTTGTAATGCTGATTTTCTAGCCATGTNTACCCACNNANTAACANATTGGTTCTAATATTTTTCTGTANACTCTACCTAGTAAATGCACCTTGCCTCTTGATTCCTGTCGAATGTCAATAGTTCTATGCACTGCTATGTGTTCTAATACTTTTTTAAGAACAATATTTTTCTTGGATAATCTTACAAGTGGTAAGAATATTTTGTGATATCCTTTTTGATATTCTGGCGCTAAACCTTTTGAGTGTCTTAACCAAATCTTATTTCTAAAAGATCCAAAGCCGTAAGACTCGTTCATCATGGTGCAGACGATTTTGCCACCGCCGCCTCCTCCGCCGCCATTTCCGCCGCCTCCGCCGCCTCGTTGACTTGGTGGTCCAGCTTGTCCCGCTGTTGATACAGGTGCGCTTGGTCTTGATGGTGCAGGATCTCTATCTGCTCCACCACCAGTGTCTCTGAATGCTTGAAACTGTGAAGTTGTTACACCTTGTGAAGTTTTAGCAGGTGCGCTTGGTGCAGGGTCAGGATCTCTGCCACCGCCACTTATAAAGTCAGGCACGGTTGGTGTAGGTGTTGGCTCTGGTGCAGTTGGTGCATCTTGTGAAATGTCTATGTCATCTAAATAACTAAAAGCGTCACCAAAATCATCTGCTAAAGTCATTGGTGCAGGTGGTTCTACCATGCCTAAAATAGGATCTCTATATATTTTTTCCCCTGTAATAATTTCTTGATATTTAACTTGCTCTTCTGGTGTTATATTTCCTGCTACTCCTGAAATATTATTTGCAATATCTGAAATTGCATTACCAACAGTTTGGTCACCAGCAGCTGCCTGAACAGTTTGGTAAGCTATAGAAGAAAGAGTTCCAGTTACTGGATCTAGTCCCATAGTTTTAGTTGCATCAAAAGCACTAAGTCTTTTATACTCTGCATCTGTTATCTCACCATTTCTAGCCGCTTCTCTTAATTTTTCTGTGTTATCAAAATGTAATTGCCTATTATTTGGATTAAGTGCATCAATAGATGTGCCTGTATTTGAAAGTGCTGCTTCTGCAGGATCAAATTTTTCTATCGGAGGTTTACCTAAAACAGTTTCCCCTCTAGTCGTAATGTTTGTTGTTGGTGTAGTGTCAAACTCTCCAACTCCTGTGTCTATATCTGCAAAAGGATTGACTCCTGTTGTGGTTGGTGTAGTCGTAGTGATCGGTGCAGCATCAAAATCAACATCACCTGTTAATTGTTTTTGTCTTATTGCATCAGCTTCTGCTGTAGCTCTATCTTGTAACGCTATGTTTTCTGCAGTAGTTATTCCAGGTTGATCTCCCTCTACATCTCCACCGACTCCTGAAACTGTTAAATATTCTTTTCTGTCTTTTAATTCTGTTCTCATACGGTTTGTCATATCATTAGCTTCTTTGTCTGGAAGCCCTGTTTTTTTATCTGTAAATATACCTAACTCTTCGTTCCATGTTGCATTGTATTTTTTTTCTAAATTACTTCTAANNNATNNTNTAATTTNTCNACNTGTTNTACGTTATATTCATTATAATTTNTTGTTGANTNAACAGGATCAAAAGAGGTTTGTGTATTGATTCCATACTTATCTTNAGTTACTGTGGTGTCACCTTGTAATAGTCCAGTGCTTCTAGCTAAGTTTGTTGATGGTGCAATATTATCATCTGGTAGTATTTTTTCTGCAAGTTGAATAGCAAGAGTTGCTGGTCCACCAACTAATTTGTTAAGTGCCGCTCCTGCTAAAGTTTTACCCACATTTATTTTTTTACCAAATATNTCTACTGTTTGATTTGCTGCATCTATGATGGCTCCTGGTATNTTACCNAANNCNGNTAATGCNCCNNCAACAGTTTGNCCTGCTTGACCTAATATATTTTGAATAGTACTCTGTTGCTCTGGTGTAAAATCTATTTTTTCTTGTAACATTGGATCATCAGTTGCAAACACATCTCCTGAAGGTAATGTTGTTGTGGCTGTTGTAGGTCTAACCAGACTCGCGCCTCCCGCTGCTCCTGAAGCTAAAAAAGGATCAGATAAAGTCCCTGTGTAAGCAGGATCTGATGTCATGGCTTGTTTAACAGTTTGTGTTTGTCCAGTTACTGGATCAGTAATCATTTGTGTTAGAGGAGTATCGACATTTGTTATTCCTCCACCTGTTGTAGGTGTAGTTACAGGTGTAGTNATNGGTGTNGTNGCNTGACCCCCGCCGCCTGTTNCTCCACCACCTGTTGCCGGTGGCNCTGCAGCTGGTGGATCTGGTAACATAGGTAATCCACCAGAAAAGTATTGTAAAAGATCTGAGTAAGAAGATTGCAATGTAGGATCGTATCTTAGACCTGGCTGTAAATCACCTAATAATAAAGGACTAGTATCTGTTGTTCTTTTAATACCAGATATATCAATACCTTCATCTAAGATATCAGGATCTGTTACTACAAATGATTTAAAATCTTCACTAGACATTATGCCATTCCTCTTTGTCTTAATCTTATAGCTTGTTCTTCAGGGCCTAACAAAGCTTGCTCTGTTGGTGTTAATCCTTGATTTAAAGTTGCAATACCTGTTGGAGCTTGACTAACTAATGTAGGGTTTACACTAGGTGTTGTTAAGCTAGGTGTAGGTAATGTGGGCTGAGTTGCTAGTTGTCTATCTTCTTCTGTAAGTCCAATATCATCACCTATACTAAAAGGTTCATTAAAAATAAATGATTGTGGCTCTAATTTTTGTTCGCCTTTTGGCATAGTACTTTTCATATTTTCTAAATAATCATCTGCTTCATCTTTAGAAATTATATTATTACTAACCATAGCTCCTATTATTTGAGCTGCATTTGTGTAAGCTTTCTTACTACCTGGATTTAATTGAAATCCTTTTCTTAAAAGACCAACTATTCTAGGATTAGTTAACATTCTAGCTATACCAATCGGCCCTAAAAGAACTAACCCAGCCTCTGTGGTAAGATTACCTTGTAATAAACCAAAAGCCATACCTGCTTGAGTTAATTGAATAAATATGGCACCAGGTATACCTTCACCAACTTTTTTAGTTTGAGCTACGGTTAAACCCTCTAACAAATTGTCTAACCTTCTAATTTCTCTTGGAGAAAATATTTGATTTAAAACACCAGGACCATACTTTCCAAACTCTTTTCGCACAAAAGCAGCATCTATTTTTCTTCTATTTAATTCTGATTTGTTTACAATATCTCCTATCATTGTTCCTTTGATAGAATCAATTAGTTCTTCTCTAATTTCCTTATCTTTTGTTCCTTTTAAAATATCCATTAAAACTGTTATAGTAGTAGGCCTGTTAGGTTTAATTAAAGCTTGATAAACTTCTTCAGGTGCTTTTTCAGTAAGGTTTCTTATAATTCTTTCATTATACTTATCTACACCTTGTTTGTAAAAAGTTTGTGCTTCATCATACAATTGTCTTAAATTTGTTGGAACAGCATCAATTGTATCATCAATGTCATTAGTTATACTTTTGACCATTTTTCCTGCATTAAAAGCAGCTTTTCCTTTCACCATGTCTGTAAAAGATCTTGAAACTCCCAATAATTCTGATCTAACATTATTTGCTACAGAAAAAGAAACAGTGTCATCTAATTCTTTAACTGTTAATAATACATCCCTAGCTCCAGGAGCAATTCTTTTTGTGGGAGCCGTCTCTTTTAACAATTCATTAGCAAGTCTTTTTGATTTAGTAACATCAACGGATATAGGCACTCTTACTTTTCTTCCATCTATTACTCTTTCAACAGTCGCAGCTTTAGCTAACTTATCATATCTTTTTTTTGCATTAACTCTAAAAAAATCTAAAGAATTTTGTATGGCTTCTAGTGCTAACCCTCCTGCATCTTCTCTAGTTGTTACATCTGAAAAATTATCTATAAAACCTTTTAATTCATTTGTTAAACCTGTCTCAGCACCTTTTCTAGCTTTTACAATTTTACCCCCAGCAAACAAAGCTTTTTCACTAATATTTTCTATTATATCAATCGCTCTATTTTCACTTCCTATTCCTGGTGTAATTTGACCTTCTCTAATTTCTTTATCTATTCTTGATATACCTACTGGTTCTTTTAAATTTTTATCTTTTACTGCTTTTAAAAGTCTTTCTGCTTTATTAGCTTCAGGTGTGTAATCAAGTTTAAAACGTACTTTTTTAATTATTGCAGGAATAGCTGCTCCTATACTTTCAGCTGTTGCTCCAGTCGCAAAACCCCTTAATACTTCTTTTGCAACATTTTCTCTTGGATCAAATACTTGTGATATACCTGCTGCAGCTCCTTCACCAACACCTGCTCCTAGTGATCTGTATAATAAAGCCAAAGCTGGACGTAAAGCTGCTTGCGCAGCAAAAAAAGTGCCTCCTGTAGCTGCACCAGCGACACCACCTAATATTTCTAAAGCTAATCTTTTAAATTGAGGTGATGATAAATATTCTTCTATCGCCTCTGTTCTTTCATTACCTTCTGGAATTTCTATATCATCAATGATTCCGGGTAAACTTCTTTTTTCAGCCTCTGCTCTTTTTTGATTTACAAGAGCAGCTATTCTTCTAGACTCTTCAGGAGTTGGGGTATCTCCTTCAATCCTAACCTTACCTAAATTTCTAACGGTTATGACTCCCATGATTATCCTCCCTGAACACTTCTTACATCATAAATACCATCTTCACCTACTTCTGTAGTAAAATCTTCAATATTGGTTGTAGGTATTTCATCTAAAACCTTAGATTGGGAACCAGCAGATACAACCCCTCCTTCAATTCTTGTATCAAGTTCTTGTAAATATTCTTTCAAAGCTATTGCCTTAGCTTTAAACATAGTTTCACTATCAAATACAGAAGGCAATATTTTCTTAACATTTTCTTCTTCAGCAGCTGATACTTGTGCACCTCTTAANGCTTTAATAACNTTTAACTCTAGTCCTTTAACTTCAGCTTCAAANNNAGCCCTNNNTGGNTTANNTGGAGTTGTANNTCCNTTNANANNACCTTCAAAAAATCCTGTTCCTTGTTTATCTACTTTACCTAAAATTTTATCTATANNAGATATNACAGTTTTTCTAGTTGCTCTTTTTTCTACTTCACCTGCAGGTGTGCTTTTTAAAACTTTTCTATTACCTTNAGCNTCTATTTGAACAACATCTGACTCATNAAAACCTTNANCTTTTTTCTCAGCAGCAGTNAATAATCTACTAGCACCTTTTGCTTGATTNTTTAATCTTNCTAACTCTAGTTGAAGTGCAGTAGATACAGCGCCTTGNCCTCTCTTAGCTAGCTGCGCTCTTCTTATATCATCTGCTTTAGTAAACTGTGCAAGAGGATCTCTTAATGCATCTGTAAGAGACATACCCGATGCTATGTTTAAACCAAACTGACCTATAGGTAATCTTGTTTTAGGTACGGGTGATAATTCNTTTAATAAACTTTGAATAGCTGTAGCACTTCCTCTTAATCTTTCTTTATTTATACCGCTTAAATCTATCCCACCATTTTCGTAATTAGTTCTATCCGTAATACCAGACATGATACCAGTATTAGTTGAACCACCTCTTCTAAACATAGGTCTTTTTAATATTCTACTCATTAGTTTGACCTCGGAAATAGTCTACCATATATATCAGCCCCTGCTAAACCTAAACCTAGTGCTGTAGCTAAAGGACTAGCACTTGGTGCTGTGGCCGCTGTTGGTTCTAAACGTACTCCACCTGCACCTGGTGTTATTTGTGCAATACCTGAACCAAATCTAGCTAATCTATCTCTTGGATCTTGAACCGCGATTTGCGCTGCTTGTCTTGCTGCATCCAACTCTGCTTGTCTTTGTGCCTGTTGACCTGCACCTAGTGTGCCAAGGCCAGATATTTGTGCTCTAGCAAAATCTTGTGCAGATCCTGCTAAACCTCTTTGTAAANNAGCTATNCCTANTTGATTTTGNAAATCTTGTTGTCTTCTCGCTGCTGCGNTTTGNAAACCTCTTTGTCTTAANTCTGCTAACAGTCTTGCTCTATTTAAATCACTNGTNGCATCAAACTCAGCTCTTTGNACACCTTCTCTACCACCACCAAANGCACCTGGTACACCNAGTGNTTGTGCTGCNANTNGATTTTNTTNTAANTTGNNNTTGTNTATCAAACTCNTNNNNAGTTGTATCTATNACTTGTTGTTGAAAAGGTGATGTGTAATCTGCTATGGTTCCTGTGCCTGTTCCTGCGCCTGCACCAGTTAAACCTGTGGCTGCAGTANCTGCAGCTGTCTGTGCNNCNGTTAANAANGGTTGAAAAGAACCAAGACCTGTTGTTGGNTCTACTGCTTGTTGTAANGCTGCTGTTTGTAAAGCATCTTGCGCTGCAACTTGTGGTGCAAGTTCTGCCATACCAGCTTTTGTNATTTGAAACTGTTGTGCTTGTGCTTNTCTTTGNGCAAATTGTTNTGCAGTCTCACCNGGTTGTTGTGTGGTTGCAGTNGTAATACTAGGTATACCTGATTGTCTTGCAAGATCAGTTAAAAATGTTTTTTGTGCTGCTTCAATAAACTCTGGTGGTAAAGTTCTTGTTTCTGTGACACCACCTGTTTGAAGACCCACTCTACCACCTGATGCAAATGCATCAACACCTAATTCATCTGCTAACATTTTTAATCTTCTTTTTTCTGCATCTGTTTGCGCTGATTTAAACAATCTTGGAATTATAGTTTTATAATAAAAATTTTTAGTTTCATCATCTACTTTACCCTCCATGTCATTCATTAACATGTTTAAAAAACTTTCATCTTTTGAAACATCTGGCACCATATCTTTTATAAATTCTGCTTCTTTACCAGAAACTGCTCCTACGCCTTTACCAATAACTTCACCTATTCCCTTTAGTAAAGATCCAATTCCTATTTTTTGCTCTTGCTCTGCCATTACACTACTCTCTTTTCTAACCTTTTCATGGTATCATACATCTTTTGTGCTCCCTTTTCAATGCTCCCGTTGCCCGCTCCTCGAACCGCGTCAGCTGTCATTACAAACTCATTCTTAGATAACATAGCTGGTACATCATCTGCTTTTTCCTTAATACCTACAGGCACAAAACCACCCTTATCTCTATAGTCTCGCTCCATGACTCCAGCTTTATTAGTCTTCATAATTCCTGTTGGAATAGCTCCACCATCCTTAACATTATATCTAGCCACAAAAGCGTCTCTGCCAGCATCATCTAATGCAGAATATTCTTTATCAAATTTAAAATAATTATCAAAATATTGTCTCATTTGTCTCCCTACAACCTCTTTTCTTCTAGCTAAATATTCATCATAGCTTTCTGTCTCTGGGTCATGTTCTCTATAATCATTTACAAACTTATCGTATACTAAACTAGCAGCACTCGTTGCTCCACCCACGATTAATTGTTGTCCTACAATAGGATCTAGTTTATTTATTATGGGTATCTGTTGTCTAAGTTTTTCAATAGCACCTATACCACGAGTGGTAGTTTTAGTCCCTGTTCCAACAGTGCCTTTTGCAACCTCTAAACCAGCTTCATCATATGTGGGACCAAGAGTTTCTTTTGGTGTAAATAAATTTTTAATAGCAGTGGTTCTACCTTCACTCAATGGAGATGAAAGTCTAAATCCACCAAGACCTTCTTGCGCTCCAGCTCCACCTATTGTTCTAAACAATTGACCACCAGCAAAAGTTCCAATTCCTTGTTTTAGTGCATCACTAATACTTCCTCTTTGATCAAACCTTCCTATACCTCTCATCAAACCTGCAACAGCTGGATTAAATGGTGCAACAAAAGGTGCAGCCTTAACTGCAACATCTGCTAACTCATTTGGTATAAGTTTTCTTATTCTTCTTTTAATCCCACCAAGAAGATAGTTTTCTCTTGGGACTACGTTTGTGATCCCACCTTTTTTACGTAACTGTCTCGGCATTTTTGCTCTATTAATCATATATGTTAAATGTTGTTTATACTAAAAGGCAGGCATTTCACCTGAGTTTATACTATTACTTGTTTTTCACAAGTAAATCAAGACTATGTTGTAACCTCTCTAGGCTTAGATTGTAGGGCCGAAAGAACCACATGTAGTCTATTTGCTGTAGCTGCAGTCACTTTTAGTATCTCACTTTCTTCCAATACTAAAGGTGCTGATAATAATTCTGTTGTACCATTTGCTGATATGGACTTTGTCTTAAATAAGCTAAATACATTATCACTAGTATCAGTAATCGTTACCGTGATTGTATCTGCATTTCCAGAGTCCTCTGATACTAATATAGATTTTATGATAGCAGTGGTTGCCGTTGGTACTGTATATAGTGTCGTAGCAGATGTAGTGGTCAGATCTACTTTTTTATTTATAAATGAATTAGCCAAAGAAAAAAGCCTCCGCTTCTGCCTCGTCTTTTAAATCTTGTTGATATGTTGTGTTTAATTTTTGCACAATACTATCTACATCTCTAACAAACGATTGTTGTAATTGTTGATCGTAATTTTCTGCTGGTTGTGTTAATGCTTGTACTATTCTAGCCACGTTTTTTAACTCCTTTAATTTTTTTCTTATTTAGTGATGCATAAAAAACTTGCTCACCTTTTTTCTTACCATATTGTTTTTTCATAGAACTCATTATCTTTTTACCTTTTTTATTTAATGGCATTATCTTCTACCATCCGGTTGATANTCTATTCTAAATGTTCCTANTTTCCAAAACTGACTAGTNCTAGTATTTTCTACTTTTAANGATATNTCTCTAGCTCTNGCACGTGTGTCTATTTTAGTTGANNTACTAGTAATTGTAAATGGACCTAAAGAAGAACTAGCTTTTGTTTGATTNGGAAAATCTTTTAAATTTANTGTTACNCTTGCATCNCCTGTTTGTGATAAAAAATCTGGTATNACNCTTCTTATTTTCATCATAAACTCNCCATCACCANNTAAACCTTGTNNNCCAATATCAAAACTACCAGATTCTATATTTGCTGTAATAGCAGTTGTTTGACCTAATTTAACTTGATTCAAACCAGTTTCATGTTCATAATATGTTGATGCACCATCTGTGTTACCGTGAACGTAATTAACATCTGTGTCTGCTGTTTCTGCACTTGAGTCATATTCTGTTGCATGTGGTTTACCAAATATAGCAGAATCCTCCCATGCTGTTCTTGCTAATGTACCTGTGGTCCACACTGGTCGCTCGGGACTTGAGTCTAGATAATTGTATGCTACCATCCTGTTAACAACACCAGAACCTGAGTTTGGATAGAACCATATAACTTCACCAAACAAGTTATTAAGTCCTGCATTGATATGTTGTTTAGGTGTTGTATTAATATCATCGTAAACATGATCTTCAACTAAACATGGTAATGATTCTAGTTTACCTGTGTATCTAAAGAAACCATTTTCTGACATCCAATAAGCTGTACCATCAACCTCAACAGCTGCGTTCTGTCCAATCAATCCACAGTTTGTACCAACCTGTTGAAATGAGAATGTAAATGGTGGACCAACAAAACGCATAATAAATAATGCGGTATCAGTCCATATGTAAATTGCATCACGACCTCTGATTGCTCCAACAAGTTTAGATCCATCTGCAAGTCTTTGTGTACCCGCAGTGTTGGT
>FUFK010044997.1_pt1 | contig 19977 bp, 17 predicted proteins | sample 1021851 | NCBI WGS metagenome assembly FUFK01 (sample SAMEA51879418, study PRJEB19060) | metagenome
GATATACATTTTCATTATAAAAGAGGAATTGAAGCAGCAAATAATGGTGCTTCTTGTATTAGAATAAATCCTGGTAATATTGGTAGTGTTGAAAGAATTAAAGAGGTTATAAAAGCTGCAAAAGATAATAATTGTTCAATAAGAGTAGGCGTTAATGCTGGAAGTTTAGAAAAACAAATTTTAGAAAAATTTTCTGAGCCAAATCCAGAAGCTTTAGTTGAAAGTGCAAAATTGAATATAAAAATTCTGGAAGATAATGATTTTACCAATTTCAAAATCAGCGTCAAATCTTCAGATATATTTATGTCNATAAAAGCATANGANCAATTNGCTGAATTATGTGATTATCCATTNCATTTAGGTATTACNGAGGCAGGAGGNAAAAGAACNGGNTCAATTAAATCTTCNATTGGAGTNGGAAATTTACTTTTGAGAGGAATAGGNGATACAATTAGAATATCANTGTCAGATGAGCCNGANGAAGANGTAAGNGTTGGTTTTGAAATCTTAAAAAGCTTAGGATTAAGGAATAGAGGTGTAAAAATTATATCATGCCCTTCATGTGCTAGACAACAATTTGAAGTAATAAAAACTGTAAAAAATTTAGAAAAAAAATTAGATGATATTTCCACGCCTATAACAGTGTCAATAATTGGATGTGTTGTTAATGGTCCAGGTGAAGCAACTATGACAAATATTGGAATAACTGGCGGTGGAAATGATACACATATGATTTATCTTGATGGTAAAAAAAATAATGTTGTAAAAAATGTTGATTTAGAAAATTATCTTGAAGATCTAATTAGAAAAAAAACTAAAGAAATAGAACTTAGTAATTAATATGAAATTAAGATCNGTAAGAGGCACACATGATATATTTGGAGAAGAAATAGATAAATTTAACTTTATTTCTAATATTGTTTCTAAAAACGCTAATTTAAAAGAATATAAAGAAATCCAAACACCAATTTTTGAATTTAGTGATTTATTTGCAAAACCTCTTGGCGAACATTCAGATGTTGTGTTGAAAGAAATGTATTCATTTGAAGANCGAAATAATGAATTTTTAACACTTCGCCCTGAGTANACAACGCCCATGATTAGAGCGGCTATTACTAATAATCTNTTAAACGATCTTCCATTAAAAATTTTTGGAATTGGGCCAATGTTTAGAAGAGAAAGGCCACAAAAGGGTAGATATAGACAATTTAATCAAATTAATTTTGAAATACTTGGAACTAGAGATTTTCTTGCAGATGTTGAGTTAATTTCTCTGTCAAATAATATTTTAAACGAACTGCTACCTAAATCTAAAATAAAACTTCATATTAATTCTTTAGGAGATAAAAAAACCTTAATTGATTTTAAAAAAAGTCTTACAAAATACTTTAATACCCATAAAAAAAAACTATCAGAAGAAAGCATTAAAAAAATTGAAACTAACCCATTAAGAATATTAGATTCAAAAAATGAGGAAGATGTTGAAATTTCACTATCTTCACCTAAAATATATGAATACTTAACTGATGAAGCTAAAAAGCACTACGAAGATCTTAAAAGATCATTAAATATACTAGAAATTAATTTTGAAGAAAACGCTAATCTCGTTAGAGGTCTTGATTATTATTGTAATACAGTNTTCGAATACAAATCAGATAATTTAGGAAGTCAAGATACATTACTNGGTGGTGGAAGATATGANGGTTTAATAAAAGTATTAGGTGGGCCTGATATACCNGGTATTGGATGGGCTGCAGGTATTGAAAGAATTGCATTATTAATGGAGTCCGAAAAAAAAATAAGCTCAACTATTCATATTGCAGTAACAAATGAAAAATTTACTGATTATTTTCTTTATCTACAAAAATATTTATCTGAAAATAGAATTTCATATTACTGGAATTATAAATACAATTTAAAAAAATCATTTACAAAAGCAAATACATCTTCAGCATCATATATAATTATTATTGGAGAAAATGAGTTTAATGGGGATTTTTTTACTATTAAAAATTTAACGACTGGTGAACAAAAAGAATTAAAGCTTAATCAAATATTAAATCATTTGAATGATAAATCTAGATAAACAATTTTCAATAATTTTAGAAAAATTTAAATTAATNGAAAATTCATTAAACAATATGAATGATATTGACTCAAATGAATTAATTAAATTAAACAGAGATTATTCAGAGCTCCGCCCAATTGTAGAAAAAATCCAAGAATACAACAATTTACAAAAAGATATATTAAATCTTGATGAGTTAGTAAAAGATAATGATTTAGAGATTAGTAAAATAGCGGAAACGGAACTCATTGAAAAAAAAATTCAAATTAAAGATCTTGAACAGGAATTATTAAAGTTACTAATTCCAAAAGATGAAAATGACTCTAAAAATTCAATTTTAGAAATTAGAGCTGGTACTGGAGGTGATGAAGCATCACTTTTTGCTTCTGATTTATTAAATATGTATCAGAGATATGCCGATTTAAATTCATGGAAATTTGATATTCTATCAATATCAGAAACAGGTTTAAAAGGAGTAAAGGAGGCTATTTGTAATATTTCAGGATTAAATGTATTTTCAAAACTTAAATTTGAGTCTGGTGTTCATAGAGTGCAAAGAGTTCCAACAACTGAAAGTAGTGGAAGAGTACATACCTCAGCTGCTACTGTAGCAGTTCTACCTGAAGCTGAAGAGGTTGATATTGAAGTTCTTGATAAAGATCTAAGAATTGATGTTTTTAGATCAAGTGGACCAGGAGGACAATCTGTAAATACAACTGATAGTGCCGTAAGAATCACACANATTCCAACAGGTATAGTAGTTTCTCAACAAGATGAAAAATCTCAACATAAAAATAAAGCAAAAGCTTTAAAGATTTTACGATCCAGATTACTAGACAATCAAATACAAGAAAAAAACAAAGAAAGATCTGAGCAAAGAAAAAATCAAGTAGGTTCTGGAGATAGATCTGAAAGAATAAGAACCTATAATTTTCCTCAAGGAAGAGTTTCTGATCATAGAATAAATCTTACATTATATAATCTTTCAGAAATACTTGAGGGTAAAATAGATGAGTTGATAAATCCTTTAATTGCTGAAGAAGAGAGTACAAAGCTAGCAAACATGAAAAATGAATAANTTAATTAAAGAGAGTTTAATTAAATTAAAACAAAAAAATATAACTAGTCCNGAACTAGATCTAAGAATTTTACTTAAACATGCTTCAAAAAAAAATGATGAAATTATCTTAAGTAATCTTAATGTAGACAATATTGATATTGTTAAATTTAAATCTTATCTACAAAAAAGAATTAATAGACAACCAATAGCTAAAATTATTAAAAATAAGCCTTTTTGGAAAAATGATTTTTATGTAAATAATTTTGTTTTAGATCCACGTCCTGAAACAGAATTAATAATTGAGGAAGCATTAAATATTTATAGAAATAAAAACCTTAAATTAAAAATATTAGATATTGGTACTGGATCAGGATGCATCGCAGTATCACTAGCAAAGGAATTTAAAAATGCATCTATTACAGCTATAGATATATCTAAAGAAGCATTAGAAGTTGCTGAAAAAAACTTAAAAATACATAGTTGTTATAATCAAATCCAACTTAAGATGATAGATTATAAAAATATAAATTCCAAGTTTGATTTAATNGTATCTAATCCACCATACCTTACAAACGAACAGTTTAATAATGCTGATCCAGAAGTTAGAAATTTTGAACCGAAATTAGCCTTAGTTGGAGGAGACGATGGTTTGAAATTTTACAGAGAATATTCAAAAAATATTAAAAATTTAATGAATAAAAGTGCTTATTTTATATGTGAAATTGGCATTAATCAGAGACAAGATTGTGAAGAAATTTTTGAAAATTCTGGATTAAATTTGAATAAAATAGTTAATGATCTTCAAGGAATCGAGAGAATTCTAAGTTTTTCCAAGATATAAGTTGAAATAAATNAAATGAACTGTATAGNTTATNTTAAATATTAATAATTTATTAAAAATTTTTAATTTCCAAACAAAATGTATAAAAAGAACGGTAGAACCGCTTATAAGAGTAATAGAAGAACCAGTTTTAAGAAACCTGGTGGATACAAAAATTTCAATAATAGAAATAGAGGAAATGTATCCCAGCAATATAACAAGTACTTAAAACTAGCTAAAGAAGCATCAAGATCAGGTGATAGAATTCAATCTGAATACTATTATCAATTTACTGATCACTACTACAGAATAATGGTTGAGCTAGGTATTAATATTGAAGAAAACTCAAATTTTGATGACCAAAAACAAAGTACTTCAAATGAACAAACTTCAGATACTGATAATGAAACTATCGAAGTAAATGATAATGATAAAGTAGAAGATGATTCCATCGAATCTATTCCATTTATAGCTGAACCATCTAAAGAAAAAAGAACAAGATCAACAAAGTAGTTATTCGTATAACATGCTCAAATGATCAGCATATATTATTTTATATTCTTCTTTAAATTTTTCTAATTCTTTACCCTTAAGTATTTTTCCAGAAGGAAGTTTTAGTTTTAACGGATTTATATGTTTATTTTGATAAATAATTTCATAATGAAGATGAGGTCCTGTAGAATTTCCTGTACTACCTACATAGCCTATAACTTCACCTTGGTTTACTCTTACCCCTTTAGAAATACCTTTCTTATAATTTGACAGATGTGCATACGCCGTTTTATATCCATTATTATGCCTTATACGAATATATTTCCCATATCCTCCATTCCTTCCAACATATTCAACAATTCCATTCCCTCCAGCATAAATTGGTGTTCCTGTGGGTGCAGCAAAATCAACACCTTTATGCATTTTATTNAAACCTGAAATAGGATGTTTTCGCATACCAAAATTTGATGAAATTCTTGCACCATCTAATGGTGTCTTTAAAATTGATTTTTTAACATTTTTTCCCTCTCTGTTAAAATAATCAACATAACCATCATCTGTAATAAACTTAAAATATTCTAACTGTTTTCCATCAATTATTATCGAAGCATATTTAATATCGTTATATTCTAGTCTACCTGTTTCAACTATTTCATCAAATTCATAGGATATTGAAACAACTGTATCGACTCTAATATCTCTTTGAAAATCAAGATCAAAACTAAAAAGGCGTATAATTTTAACTAAAATATCTGATGATACGTCATTTTTAATACCGTCTGAAAATAATGATTCTGAAATTGTATACTCTTTNGATTCAATAAATGAATTCTTCGTTAANTCTATTATATTTAGATTTATTTCTTTATCTAAATTAACAGAGATAATAGTCTCATTGTTTTTAAAAAATTCAATTTTTTTTATTTCAGCAAAATTATTTTCAAANACACTTATAATTTCTCCAGTTTTAATTTTCTTTAAATCATAAGATTCTTCGATCTTACTAATGATTTCATAAATTTTTTTCTGCTTAAAGTTTAGATTTTCCAAAATAGAGACAAAAGTATCACCTTGTAAAATTTCAATTTTTTTCTCAACAAATTGTTCTTTATCAATATTTTTTTTTATATTAGGTGTTGCTACTTCTTCTTCTTTTTTTTCTTGAATAATTTCTTTTTTATCTTCTACTATTTCTTTTTTTATAATTTCTTCCTCAAAAATATATTTCTCTGATATATTTAAGTATTCAGAAATAAACAAATAATATCCTGATGATATTAAAGAAATTAAAATTAGATATCTTAAAATTCTAAACACCTAAAAATATTTTGAATTAAAATATACAAGTGGTTTCAATTTATCGTTAGATTGTAATTCCAATATCTTGCATATAAATATTATGTGATCACCTTTTTTGATTTTTTCTATTAGCTCACATTCAAGATTTGCTATACAATTTGGTATAATTACTGTTTTATTTTTCCCTTCAATAAATTTTATATCTTCTAAATTAGGCTCAGTTAAAGCAAAATTGTCAGATAATTTTTTTTGTTTACTAGATAGAATATTTATTGATAAAAATTTAGTTTTTGAAAACTTCTTTATTGAGGACGAGTAATTACCTAAAGAAAACAGAACCATAGGAGGGTTAAGAGATAAAGAGTTAAATGAGTTAACAGTTTTCCCATAAATTGAATTATTATTTTTAACACATACAACAGTAATTCCTGTTGAAAACTTACTAAGTGTTTTTTTAAAATTATTAGTGTTTACTTTTTTCATAACCTTTTTTGCATATAAATAGAATCAATCCACTTATTTTTTTTAAAACCAGCTTTCTTTATAGTTCCAATATATTGAAATCCATTATTTTTATGTATTTTTATAGAAGCAAAATTATTTTTTCCACCAATCACTGCTATCAAATTTTTAATCTTTGAAATTTTTTTACATATTTTAACAAGTTCTTTTAGTATTTTATTACCATAACCATTATTAATTAAATCTGGATCAACATAGATTGAATGTTCATATGAAAATCTATATCCACTTTTTTCTCTAAATTTATTTACAAAGGCTAATCCAATAACTTCATTTTCTTCAATTGCTAAAATAAATGGTAATTTATTTTTTTTAATTTTTTTTAATAATAAATTAAATTTTAATTTAGATAATTTTTTTTCTTCAAAATTAGAGAATGAATTTTCAATAAAATAATTATAAATTTTTAGAGCTTTAGAGATTTCATTTTCTGTAAAATTGTTTTTTTTTACCCTCATTTATCTCCTAATATTAATATTCAATTGTATGAATAATTCTAAACTCTGAATATTATTTAATAAAAAATTGATCAATATGTTTATAATTTATTTACTTAATTAATGATTAAAAAAGGTTAAATTAAGTATAATTTAAAAATCTCATACGATCTTTCAATTATTGCTTTANCTTTAAAAGTCATTATATTTCAAATACTATATTTTTATAAAATAAAACTTATTGGGTGTGTAGCTCAGCGGTAGAGCACTGCCTCGACACGGCAGGGGTCACAGGTTCAATCCCTGTCACACCCACCATAGAAATTTTAATAAATATTCTTGAAATTTAATAATATGATATATTTATATTATATGTTCAAATGTTTACTAGTAGCCACTCTAATCGCTTCATTGATTTTCTTAATAATAGACGTAATTTGGCTAAGCTTTGCTACAAAATCTTTTTATAGACCTTTAATAGGTAATTTATTAGCTGATAAGCCTGTAATGTGGGCTGCTGCTCTTTTTTATATATTATATGTNTTTGGTATGGCTTTGGTTGTAATTCAACCTTGTGTTGATTCTGGTAACTTAATGAAAACATTGTACACTGGCTTCATATTTGGTTTGGTTGCNTATGGCACATATAACTTAACAAATATGGCAGTACTTAAAGGATGGTCACCAACTGTTACTTTCGTAGANATGTTCTGGGGTGGTTCATTAACAGCTGTATCAGCTACATCTGGATTATACTTAGCAAAAAAAATAGTACATTTTTAATTTAGTCGATCCATTCCAAATTTTAGCATTTTTATTAGTATAGGGTTTTGATTTATTTTATTTTTATATTTTTTTATAAAAGTATTAATTTTATTATTACACAAATCAGTAACTTGTTTTTCACCAATTAATTTTAGTAAGGTACTTTTGCCTTGCTCAACATCTTTACCTGGTGTTTTTCCAATTTTCTTAAAAGTTCCAATTTCATCGATTAAGTCATCTATAATTTGAAATATTAAACCAAATAACATTCCATAATCTTTTGCAAATTGAATTTCTATTTTACTTTTATCTTTTAATATAAAAGGTGCAGAAAAAGAGAATTCAAATAACTTGCCAGTTTTTCTAGAATACATATCTAAAATTTTATTTTTAGATAACTTTTTATTTTCATATTCTAAATCTAAAGCTTGACCAAGAGCTAATCCTTTATGTCCAATACACAAAGAAAGATAATTTATTAAATTTAATCTAGAAATAACATTTTTATTTTTAAAATTNCCTGAGATCAATTCAAATGCTAAATCATGTAAAGCATCNCCNGCTAANATTGCAGTAGCTTCATTAAATTTTTTATGAGTACTTAATTTACCTCTTCTGTAATCATCATCATCCATTGATGGTAAATCATCGTGAATTAAGGAGTACGAATGTATACATTCAATACATGAGGCTATGATAAAGGCATCATTTGATGAAATTTTTGCTATTTTTGCAGACTCCATTACTAAAAATGGCCTTATTCTTTTTCCTCCATTCATAGAGCCATAAAAGATTGCATTTGATAAACTTGATTTGTCTAGCTTATTTTTTAAAAGTTTTTTAAATTTAATATCAAACTTTCTTTTATTTGCATTTATTAACGTATTTAAGTTCATAGATAACAATTTATATTTGTTTTAATTTCTAAATTATTTAATACAAATATGCGAATGTATTTATGAGAATCGAAGAAGAAATTAAACTTGACTACTCAGATGTCCTTTTTAGACCAAAGAGAAGTACTTTAAAAAGTAGGAAAGATGTTGATTTGAATAGAAAATATACTTTTAAACACTCAAGATCATCATGGAAAGGAATTCCAATAATAGCCTCTAATATGGATGGTGTTGGTGAAATAGATGTTGCAAAAAAACTAAGTTCTCACAAACTAATGACTGCTTTAACAAAACAGCATGACATTAATCAAATAGGAACTATTTATAAAAAAAATATTTTCTTTGATTCAATTGCTCTTAGTTGNGGTACAAGTAAAGACAGTTACAATAGGTTAAATTCAATTTTAAAAAAATATCCAAAATTTAAATTTATNTGTATTGATGTTGCAAATGGTTATTCAGAAAATTTTAGTAATTTTGTTTCAGAAGTAAGAAAAAAATATCCAAAAAAAACTATTATTGCAGGTAATGTTGTTACTGCAGATATGACTCAGGAATTAGTATTAAGTGGGGCGGATATTGTTAAAGTTGGTATCGGTCCTGGAAGTGTATGTACCACTAGAATACAAACAGGAGTAGGGTATCCACAACTTAGTGCTGTAATGGAATGTGCTGACGCAGCACATGGATTAGGAGCGCATATTATCGCTGATGGAGGATGTACTTGTCCTGGTGATGTTGCAAAAGGATTTGGTGCTGGTGCAGACTTTGTTATGCTTGGCGGAATGTTAGCAGGTCATAAGGAAGGTGGTGGTGATATAATTGAGGAAAATGGAACTAAATTTATCGAGTTTTATGGATCAAGTTCTGAAGAAGCAAATGAGAAACATTATGGTGGTCTTGCAAACTATAGATCATCTGAAGGTAAAAAAGTTAAAATACAAATGAAGAATTCGCTAGATAGTACAATTAGAGATATTCTTGGAGGTGTACGAAGTAGTTGTACATACGTTGGCGCTTCATCATTGAAGCAGCTTAGTAAGTGTACTACATTTGTAAGAGTAAATAATCAGTATAATGACACTTTTGGGAAAGTGTAGNTTAGTAACCTATTGCCATACCATCCTTTCGTGGATCTGANCCTCCAATAAGTACTCCATTTTTTCTATCTATTTTTATACATTGACCACCGCCAATAGCATTTTTATTTATTTTAATTTTATGACCAATATTCTTTAATTTTTTTACAATTTTATCATCTAATGAATTCTCAACATTTAAGAGACCATTTAGAGCAAATGCTCTAGGTAAATCCAANCCTTCTTGTACTGTCATGTTATAGTCGATTATATTTTGAATCAAATGAGACTGACCAATTGGTTGATATTGTCCTCCCATAACNCCATAAGAATANAGNGTCTCATCATTCTTATTAGTTATTAGNCCAGGGATTATTGTATGAAGTGGTCTTTTNTGACTATCAATTGAGTTGGGGTGANCATCTTCTAATCTGAAATTTACACCTCTATTTTGAAAAAGAATTCCTGNTTTATTACTTGTAATTCCACTTCCAAAACCATGACATATTGAATTAATAAATGANACTGAATTCAAATCTCTATCTACAACACTTAAATATATTGTTTCAGGGTGAGAAGTTACATAGCCTTTTTTTGAAGAATAAATTTTATTTTTATTTATTCTAGAACATAAAGAGCTTATATATTCATTACTTAAATAATCTTTTATATTTATATTATTAAAATTAGGATCACCAAATATTGTTTCCTTAACCTCAAAACATATTTTTGAAATTTCAGCTTGAAGATGATATCTTTCAAAACTTGAAGGATGGTATTTTTTGATATTTAATTTCTCAGTCATTGCCATCATCATCAAAACAACTAATCCAGGACTATTTAAGGGGCATTGATGTATTTTTAAATTTCTATATGAATTTGTTATTGTTTTTGAAAATAACGTTTTTTGATTATAGAAATCTTCTTCTGTATGCAGTCCTCCAAGTTTATTTAGTGTCTTAACCATGTCNTNAGTTATTTCACTTTGATAAAATCCTTTAATTTTATTTTTTGAGATGANTCTTAAAGTATTTGCTAAAGGAATATTCTTAAAAACTTCACCNTAACTATAACTANGATTTNCATTTAAAAATAATCTTTTAGAATTAGNATTTTTTTTAAGTTTTTTTTCATTCTCTTTCCATGCAATAGCTTCNACTTCATGAACAGGAAATCCTNTTCTAGCAAAATTTTCTGCNCCANNTAAAACTTCNTTAAAATCAATTCTTCCAAATTTTTCATGCATAGAACACCATGCATGAACTGCTCCAGGAANAGTNACTGAATGTGGACTTGTTAAACCAATATTTTTTATTTTATTATCTTTATAAAACTGTAAATTTGCTTTTTTAGGAGCAATTCCAGACCCGTTTACAGCAATTGGTTTTTTCCCATTCATCGAAATAATTGCAAANCAATCNCCACCNATTCCTGTTGCGCTNGGACATACTACAGCTTGAACAGCTGAAGCCGCGATAGCAGCATCAACAGCATTTCCACCTTTTTGAAGTACATTAATAGCCACCATGGAACTTAATGGATTTGATGTTGCCACCATACCATTTTGAGCTAAAACATTAGATCTTCCTGGGTAAGATAACTTTCTCATATTAATTCAGACAATATATGTTTGACAAAACAAATCCCAGAATTTAAAGCGCTTTTTATGAAAGTTAAATGTTCATTAAAAACTGCCAAAACTAGAGATAAGGATTGTAAAGTTGTTCGTAGAAAAGGTAGGATTTATGTAATTAATAANAAAAATCCCAGAATGAAAGCCAGACAGGGATAATTAATTTTCTGCTATATATTTTTCAGCCTCTAAAGCAGCCATACAACCCATACCAGCAGCAGTTACAGCCTGCCTATAAATTTTATCTTTTACATCACCTGCTGCAAAGACTCCCTTAATACTTGTTTCAGTACTATCAGGTTTAGTAATTATATAATTTTCCTCGTCCATTTTTAACTTATCTATAAAAAGTGAAGTAGCGGGATCATGTCCTATAGCTATAAAAGCACCATTTACATCTATAGTTGTTTTGGTGCNATCTAATGTGTTCTCTAAAATAATTTTTTTTAATGTATTTGGATTTTCTTCTCCAACGAACTCAGAAACCTTACTATTCCAAATTACTTCAATTTTTTTATTGTTAAATAGTCTTTCTTGTAAAATTTTTTCAGCTCGTAAACTATCTCTTCTATGGATTAACAAAACCTTTGAAGCAAATTTAGTCAAAAACATTGCTTCCTCTACTGCACTATTACCTCCACCAATCACTGCTACTTGCTGATCTTTGAAGAAAAACCCATCACAAGTTGCACAAGCAGAAATACCAAATCCTTTAAATTTTTTTTCACTTTCCAAATTCAGCCATCTAGCCTGAGCGCCTGTTGCAATAATTATCGATTTGGATACAAATTCTTTGCCTGACTCAGTTTTGGAAGTAAATGGATTTTTTTCAAAATCAACTGAAGTTACAATATCATTATGAAAGATAGTTCCTACTTTTACTGCTTGTTCTTTCATTTGTTCCATAAGCCAAGGACCCTGAATTACATTTTCAAATCCTGGATAGTTTTCTACATCCGTAGTGATAGTTAGCTGACCTCCTGGTTCTAAACCTGAAACTAAATGCGGTTTTAAATTTGCTCTTGCTGCATAGATTGCAGCAGTATAGCCTGCTGGTCCAGAGCCAATAATTAAGACATCATTTTCTATTTTTTCAGTCATATAATTAAATTAATAATTTAAGCACTTTTTTCAACTGGCCAATCTGTATTAAAAGTAACATAATTTATTTGAATACATCTTCTTTCTTTTTGAATTTCTTTTAATTCAAGTCCATGCCAAGTATCATCCCCTGAAGAAAAAAAATAACCACTATTATGAACATATTTAATTGTTTTAACTAATTTAAAATTTTTATCATATAGGTCGGTACCCAAATTTGACGCTTCATTATATGGGTTCGCCCAAACCATCATAGTCATTAATTTTTCTGAAATATCTTTGTGTGGTTTTAACCAAAATCCTTTTTTATCTCCAATTACTTCTAATCTTACGTATGAATTTGATAAATCTTTATNAATTATTTTCGATATTTTATTTACCATTTCTTTGCTTTGTAAAGACTGAATTAATTTTGTTAGATATGGAAAANTTTGACAATTATTTTTTGTTATAAAAAGTCTTAATTTACCATCAACTCCCTGTCCTGTATGATCGGCAGCTCTTGTCCCATCGTACATTCTGTCTCCTGACGGAATATTACTATAGGAAATTTCATCTAATGCGCCTTCTTCTAAACAATTACTAAATACCCAGTGATTAAAGGGAAAATCTGCATGAGTTAAGTTCTCAAGATTCATTTTTCCTTTCTATAATTCTTTTTTTTATAATTCCAGCAATTCTTTTGCTTTCCTCTAGTTTCGTATATGTCCAATTTTCTAATTTATCTAAAGTATTAAAATCTCTTGTTATATTCATTTTTTTAAATTCTTCATGGAATCTTATAAATCTTTTACTTTTTCTCTTCATTGGTAATTGATAAACATAAATTGGCTTACCAGATATACTTGCTTCAGAAATCATAGAGGTTGAGTCAGAAGTAATAATAAAATAACTGGAATTATAAATAGCAAATTCGTATGGATTCTTTCCNTCTCCAAGCCATAATGTAGANATAGTGCTCAATTCTTTTTTCAAAATATGCTTAATTTCTTTATTAGTTCTTCTCGAGGTAAGAACTAAAATTTCATTATTATNAGANTTTAATTTTTTTATTCTTTTACAAAGATCTAAAGTATTTTCTTTTGAGAAATTATAGTGNTTATTTTCACCTCCAATAATACATGTNATCAAATTTTTTGTATTAATTTCANAATGATTTTTTAAATTATTAAATTTTTTAAAATGATGTATTGCACCCGANGAATTAATTATATTGTCACCATATAAACCATCATGATTTGGAGCTATAACATAAGAAAAGTTTTTTGAAGAAATTTTTGGGTTTTGAATATGAATATTAATAATATTTGGATATTTTTTTTTAAGATAGATTGATAGGTANACACTTTTTCTTCCACAACTGATAACTAAATCAGGTATCTCATCTATTGGTAACTTATTTTTAAATATCCAATTAAAAATAGGAAGTATCCCAGGCTGNAATTTATTCCAAGGAAAAATTATTTCAGTTTTAATTTCCTTTATATTTACACTCAATTCATTTGCCAGNCCTTTAGTCTGACTTATCATTCCTTGTGAACCATCAGTTAATGACCAAATTTTAGGATTGTCTATATTCAAATGTATTTTACTGATAATATTGTATAACTTTTTAAACCTTTTGGACTATTGATTTCAACATTGTCTTCTTCTGTTTTACCAATCAAGCCTCTTGCTAAAGGACTAGTAATTGAAAGTTTTTTATTTTCAATATCTGATTCATATTCCCCAACAATTTGATATTGTTGTTTTTCTCCACTTTCATCATCTTCTATTTCAACTGTTGCACCAAATTTAATATCATCACCTTCAACAGATTTAACATCTATTACCTCTGCTTTACTAATAGCACTCTCTAAATCTATAATTCTTCCTTCAATTAAACTTTGTTGTTCTTTAGCATATTGATATTCTGCATTTTCAGATAAATCACCGTGGCTTCTAGCTTCGGCAATTGCTTCAATTATTTTTGGTCTATCCTCAGAGGTTAATTTTTTTAATTCATCTTGTAATTTTGTATAACCCTCAGCAGTCATAGGAATTTTATTCATAAACTCATGATGATTTATTTATTTTTTATAGTCAATAAAATTAATTTATAGTTTGAAGACTTTTTATTGTGAATTCTTGAGTTTTCATATGTTCAATAGCATCTACAGCAACTTTTGCTCCAGCTATTGTCGTATAATATGGAATATTATACATTAATGATGTCCTTCTAATACTATAGCTATCTCTAATAGATGATTGAGTTTTTGTTGTATTAATTACTAGCTGAATTTCATTATTAATTAATGAGTCAACTACATGAGGATTACCTTCTTTTACTTTATTTACTATTTTTGTCTTGATGTTATTAGTATTTAAGTATTCAGCAGTNCCTTTAGTTGCAAGTAGATTAAAATCTAATTCTTTTAACTTTTGTGCTATCTCAATAATGAACTTTTTATTATCATTATCTATTGAGATAAATACTGTCCCTTTAGATGGAAGAATATTACCACAGGCTATTTGACTCTTTATATAGGAAGATAAAAAGGTTTCATCTATTCCCATAACTTCTCCTGTAGATTTCATTTCAGGACCTAATATTAGATCAACTCCATCAAATTTATTGAAAGGAAAAACAGATTCTTTTACATTAAAGTTTTTTAATTCATTAATTTTATAATCATTCAAAATTGAATTAAGATTTTCCCCGACCATTACTTTTGCTGCAATTTTTGCGACTGGAATACCTTTTGATTTGGCCACAAATGGTACAGTCCTGCTGGCTCTTGGGTTTACTTCTAAAACATATATTTTTTTATCTTTAATTGCTAATTGAGTATTCATTAATCCAACAACATTAATTTCATTGGCAATTTTTGATACCCATTCAATTATTTTATTCTGAGTTTCTTTACTAACTGAATAGGGAGGTAAGGAACAAGCACTATCTCCAGAGTGAATTCCTGCCTCTTCGATGTGTTCCATAATCCCAGCTACAAATATTTCTCCATTTTTATCTCTAATTATATCTACATCTATTTCTTTGGCATTCTCAAGATACTCATCAATTAAAATTACATTATTTGAAGAAACTTCAAGAGCTTCATTAGAAAATGATTCTAAATTATCTTTATCATATGCGATTTGCATAGCTCTTCCTCCAAGTACATATGAAGGTCTAACTAAAACAGGATATCCAATTTCTTCAGCTTTTTCTAAAGTTTGAGCTACCGTATTTGCAAAAGCATTTTTTGGTTGAGCAATTTTTAGTTTCATTAATATTTCACTGAATCTATCTCTATCTTCAGCTAAATCTATTGCTTCAGTTGAAGTTCCTATAACTTTTATTCCAGCTTCTTCTAATTCTTTTGCAATTTTTAAAGGAGTCTGGCCTCCAAATTGAACTAACACACCAAGAACATTTCCATTACTTTTTTCTTTATTGTAAATTTCAATAACACTTTCAGCTGAAAGTGGTTCAAAATAAAGTCTATCAGCAGTATCATAGTCAGTTGAAACTGTTTCTGGGTTACAATTTATCATTATTGTTTCAATGCCCTTTTCTTTCAATGCATAGACAGCATGTACACAGCAATAATCAAATTCAATGCCTTGACCTATTCTATTAGGGCCACCTCCAAGAATTATTACTTTGTCTTTTGATGTAGGATTTGCTTCACAGAATTTAGTATTTTCAAAATCCCAATCGTAAGTAGAATAAAGATACGGAGTTTTAGAACTAAATTCACCTGCACAAGTATCCACTAGTCTGAAGACAGGATTAATATCGTTATTATTTCTAAATTTTCTTAATTCTTTTTCTTTAATACTTAATATTGATGAGATTTTACTATCTGAGAAGCCTATTTTCTTAGCATATAATATTATATCTTTGTTGAGGCCTTTTTCTTTTAATATTTTTTCAAAATCAATTATTGTTTTAATTTGATATAAAAACCATTTATCATATTTTGTAGTTTGATTTATTTCATCAACTGTTAATCCAATCCTTAGGGCTTCNCCTACAACTAACAAGCGTTGAGAAGATTGTATTTTAAGTTCATTCAAAATTGTATTTTTATCATTTGAGCTAAGTTTTGGTTTATCAAAACCAGTTAGACCGTACTCAAGAGAATTAAACCCCTTTTGGATTGATTCATTAAAAGATCTACCTATACTCATTGCCTCACCAACTGATTTCATGGATGTTGTTAAGTCAGAATTAGCACCAACAAATTTTTCAAAAGTAAATCTTGGAATTTTAGTTACAACATAATCAATAGTTGGTTCAAAACTTGCTGGTGTTGTCGTAGTAATATCATTTTCAAGTTCATCCAAAGTATAACCTACGGCTAATTTTGCAGCAATTTTTGCTATTGGAAAACCTGTAGCTTTTGACGCTAATGCAGAAGATCTACTAACTCTTGGATTCATTTCAATTACATTAATTTCTCCATCTTCAGGATTTATTGCAAATTGAACATTTGAGCCACCAGTATCTACACCTATTTTTCTGAGAACCTTAATGCTAGCATTCCTTAAAATTTGATATTCTTTATCAGTTAATGTTAAGGATGGAGCTACTGTAATGCTATCTCCAGTATGAACACCCATTGGATCAACATTTTCAATTGAGCAAACAATAATACAATTATCTTTATTATCTCTAACAACTTCCATCTCAAATTCTTTCCAACCTGAAACAGATTTTTCAATAAGTATCTGATTTGTTGGGCTAGCATTTAAACCNCTATTACATAAATCAATAAAACCCTCATCATCATAGGCAACACCACCTCCGGTACCTCCAAGTGTAAAACTTGGTCTTATGACAAGAGGTAAATTTAATTCATTTTTTACTCTTTTTGACTCTTCAATAGTGTTAACCACGTAACTTTTAGGACAGCTTAGACCAATTTCTTTCATGGCATCTTTAAATTTTTGCCTATCCTCAGCTAATTCTATTGCTGTTGGATTAGCTCCAATCATTTTTACTCCGTGTTTTTCAAGTATACGATTATTAAAAAGTTCCATTGAAACGTTTAAAGCAGTTTGCCCTCCCATAGTTGGTAGAAGAGCATCTGGTTTTTCGATTTCGATTATTTTTTCTACAAATTCTTTAGTTATAGGTTCAATATAAGTTTGATCAGCTAATTCTGGATCAGTCATTATTGTTGCAGGATTTGAATTAATTAATACAATTTTGTAACCTTCATCTTTGAGAGACTTACATGCCTGAGCACCCGAGTAATCAAATTCACAAGCTTGACCAATAACTATAGGACCTGCACCTACTATTAATATTTTATTTATGTCAGTTCTTTTTGGCATTTTTCTCAATAAGTTTATAAAATTCTTCAAACAAATAATGACTATCATGTGGACCAGGNGACGCCTCTGGATGATATTGAACACTAAATACTGGTAAATGCTTATGTCTTAAACCTTCATTAGTCCCNTCAAATAGTGAAACATGAGTTTCAATTATATCTTTGCCAAAACTATCTCTATCAACTTCAAAGCCATGATTTTGTGAAGTAATTTCAACAACGCCTGTTTTAAGATTTTTGACGGGATGGTTTGAGCCTCTGTGACCCTGAAACATTTTTTTAGTCTTTGCATTTAATGCCAATCCTAAAATTTGATGGCCTAAACATATTCCAAATATTGGAATATTATGATCAATTAATTTTTTAATCACATCAACTATTTTACTCCCTGTGGCATAAGGATCACCAGGGCCGTTTGATAAAAAAATTCCTGAGGGATTAGTTTCTATTATTTCTTCGTAGCTAGAAAATAAGTTTAATACAGTTGGGTTAAGATTAAATTCATTTAGATTTCTTAAAATGTTATTTTTGATACCAAAGTCTAANCAAGTGACATTATATTTANATTGGCTTTTANTTGATTTATCACTTTTCCATATTCCTTTTTTCCAATTATAGTTTTGCTCTGTTGATACTATTCCAGCCAAATCTAAATTTTGAAGACCTTTCCACTCATTTATTTGAGTTTTAAGTTTTTCAATTTTATTTTCACCTTCTCCAAAGTGAATAATTGCGGCCTTCTTAGCTCCCTCAACAGATAATTTCTTAGTTAAGTATCTAGTATCAATTCCAAAAATACATGGAATTTTGTTTTTTAAAAAATATGAATTTAAGTCATTTTCTGCTCTCCAATTTGAATACTCTGATAATGGCTGATTTATTACACAACCATCAGCGTAGATTTTTTTTGACTCTTGATCTTCTTGATTTGTACCTACAATTCCAACATGTGGAAAAGTAAATGTAATGATTTGTTTTGTATATGAGGGATCAGATAATGCTTCTTGATAGCCTGTTTGAGAGGTATTAAAACAAAGCTCGCCTACGGCAGCCTTTTTCTCTCCTAATCCATAACCCCATAAGATTTCACCATTTTCTAATACAAGAGCTGCAGTTTTATTGTGTATATGTGGTTCTTTTTTTAAAACTTCCATTATATTTAGATGAAGCAAAATGATAGTTAGTAGGCATTTATAACAATGTAGTCAAGGATTAGTTGAAATTAAAAAGAAGAATTATATTATTAAATTAAATTTATTAGAAAGTGAAAAAATATGAGCTTAAAGGATAAAATTGAAAGTGATTATAACAATTCTATCAAAGAAAAAGATAGTAATTCCATCAATACTTTAAGATTAATAAAGAGCGCTATTAAAGATAAGGAAATTTCTCTTAGAGGTAAGCAAGACTCTTTGACCGATTCTGATATTTTAAGTTTACTTCAAAGTTTAGTAAAACAAAGAAAAGATTCAATAGAAGCTTTTGAAAAAGCGAATCGGAATGATCTTATTGAAAANGAACTAAATGAAATCAAAGTAATAGAAATGTTTTTACCAAAACAAATGGATGAAGATGAAACAACATTGATCATAAAGAATATAATTCAAGAGAATAATTATACATCANTCAAAGAAATGGGNGCNCTTATGAAAATAATTAAGGAAAANTATACTGGAAAAATAGATATGGGTTTAGTNGGAAAAATTGCTAAATCTTTACTGGGCAATTGATGTCATTTTCAAAAAATGATCTTGAATTAATAAAATCAAAAATTCTTCTTTCACAAGAAATAGAAAAAAAAACAAAAGTCATAAAAAAAGGAAAGGATAGTTGGTGTTGTTGTCCTTTTCATGATGAAAAAACTCCATCTTGNAAAATAAATGATGATTTAGGTTCTTATTACTGTTTTGGATGTGGAGCTAAAGGAGATATATTTACAATATATACAGAGCTTTATAATTTTTCATTCCCTGAAGCAGTAAAAGAATTAGCTCAAAGAGTTGGTATTAGAATAGTTGATAATTTTGATTCAAATATTAATAAAAAAAATGATAAAATTTATAAAATTTTAGAAATTTCGACAAAATGGTTTCAAGATAATCTANAGGCAAATAAAGATTGTCAAAGATATTTAAATAAAAGAAATTTATCAGATGAGACAATTAAATATTTTAAGTTAGGTTTTTCTTCTAGTTCTAAACAAACTCTTTATCAATTTCTAAAAGAACAAGATTTTGAAGATAAGGAGCTGCTTGAAAGTAATGTAGTAAAATTAGATCAAAANAACAAGATGCGTGATTTTTTTTATAATAGGTTGATGTTTCCAATTGCCAATGAATTTGGAAAAATTGTTGGATTTGGAGGTAGAGTTTTAGATAATTCAAATCCAAAATATATTAATTCACCTGAAAGTGTTTTTTTCAAAAAAAGAGATATTTTATACAATCTTTCTAACGCTAAGCAAAATATAAGGTCAAAAAAAAT
>FUFK010076180.1_pt1 | contig 19975 bp, 19 predicted proteins | sample 1021851 | NCBI WGS metagenome assembly FUFK01 (sample SAMEA51879418, study PRJEB19060) | metagenome
TATAGTTTTTATGAAGTTTCTGATGTATCACTACTTACAAGTACATTAACTATCCTAACAATTCTAATTGGATGCATAATATTTATCACATATACATTTTCGAAAGGATATAGAATTAAAGATTAAATGATTGAAAAAAATACTAGTAATGAGTTTCAGAATAATGGAGTTGTATTACTAAAAAGAATTATTGATCAAAAATGGATTGAAGAACTAAGAAAGGGTGTTGAGCATAATTTTAAAAACCCAAGTAAATATAAATGTGTTTATGAAGAAGAAAATAATCAAGAGATATTTTATGATGATTATTGTAATTGGCAAAGAATAAAAGAGTATANAAATTTTATTTTTAATTCNNATATTGCGAAAATTGCTGGTTCATTAATGCAATCTAATAAAGTAAATTTATTCCATGAGCATGTTTTAATAAAAGAAAAAGGATCAAAAAAAAGAACACCTTGGCATCAAGACCAGGGGTATTACTGTGTACAAGGAAGAGATAATGTAAGTATTTGGATACCACTTGATAAAATTGATATTAATTCGTCAATGGAATTCATACTAGGGTCACATAAATGGGATAAAATATTTTTACCTACAAAATTTAAAGGTAATGATTATGAGCATAAAGATAAAGAATTTGAAAAAATTCCAGATATTGAAAATAATAGAAAAGATTATGAAATTATATCCTATGAATGTGAATTAGGTGACGCCATAGCATTTAATTATGCAACAATTCATGCTGCATATGGCAATAATTCAAATAATAGAAGAAGAGCTTTTTCAGTTAGATTTACTGGTGATGATGCAAGATATATAAAGAGGAAAGGTGAAATGTCTCCTCCATTTCCAAATATTAATCTAAAAAATAATGAGGTTTTAGATAGTGAAACTTTTCCAGTCTTAATTTCTTCTTAAGAAATATATTAATGGTAGAGCTGTTGCATACATTATTAAGCTATAAATAGCAGCAGGTATCAAATAAACCGTACTTGCAAAGAAAGTATTAGCTACTACAATTGCTAAAGTTCCATTTTGTAGCCCCACTTCCATTAACCAACATCTGAAAGTTTCTTTAGATGCATTAAAAGATCTCGAAAGAAAATAAACAATTATCATCATTATCACATTGAGAAATAACATAACCAAACCGGCTTGAGCAAAATAACTAACAACATTTTCTCTTTGAGAAACAATCGCACCGAGAAGTACTAAAGCAAATAAGACAATAGAGATGTTTTTAGCAATTTTCTCAAAACTGGATAAGAAGCTACTTAATAAAACACCTAAAATTACTGGAATAGTTACAATTAAAAACATTTGAAAAGCGACGTTTAATAATGATTGACCTTCATTTAAGCCGCCATAACCCAGAAGTGATAATGAAATAATTAAAATTACTGGAACAGTAATAACACAAAGAATGCTATTTATAGCTGTTAATGAAATAGATAAAGCGATGTTTCCTTTTGCATAAGATGTTAGAACATTACTTGTAACTCCTCCAGGAGCAGCTGCTAGGATCATCACTCCAATTGCAAGCTCAGGTGTTAATGGCCAAAAGAATACAATAATAAGTGCAACTATAGGTAAAATAATTACCTGAAAAAATAAACCTATTAAAAAATCTCGCGGTTTAAAAAAAACTCTAGTAAAATCTGAAAGTGATAATCCCAAACCAAGAGAAAACATAATAAATGCTAAAGATAAAGGTAAAATTACATCAGTTACAATTCCCATTAAGAAATAACTATCATTTGTTTACTGAAAAAAAAATATATTATTTTGAAAATTAAGTCGAAAATTTTTCTAGCATTTCATTGGGAATTTTTGCAATTTTACCATTAAAAAAAACTGGAGTAATTAATATTTCCGAATCAACCAATAATTCTTCGTTCTTTTTAATTTGCTGATGAAACAATATTTTTACTTTAGAAATGTTTGTAATTTTTGTCGTAATTTTTAAAATATCCTCAAAATATGCTGGCTTTTTATAGTCTATCTTGCAATTCTTTACTACAAAATAGAATTTATATTTTTCTAGTATATTTTTGTGAGTGAAACCTAAATTATATAAGTAATCTGTTCTTCCTCTTTCAAGAAATTTTAGATAATTTGCATAATAAACTCTTTCAGAAGCATCGGTATCTTCGTAATAAACTTTAATTTCTGTATTCATAAAATTGATCAATAAATTGATTTAAATTATCAGATATCTGAAAACCAATTCCATAATTTTCATTTAATTCTAGATAACCGTTAATAATTTGAAATGATGGATTTACTATTTTTGTTCTGAGTTCATTTTCATTAATATCATATTCTAAATATCCATCAGGGTTTAAAGCTGACATAATATGAGCTGAAGAAATTAAACCAATAGCTCCTCCCAAATAATGTAACCATATTTTATTTTTTTTAATATTTTTACCTAAATCTAAGATGTCAGTGATACCTCCATAACGTGCTAAATCTGGTTGTAAAAACTGTATTTGTGTATCATTATCTAAATCATAAAATTTTTTTAAATAAATTAGATTTTCACCAAATGCTAAATTTTTGTGTAATTTGTTTAATTGAACTATTTCAGATATTGAATGGTTTGCAGATATAGGTTCTTCTAACCACAAATAATTGAAATTTTTTAATTTACTAATATTTTCATGAACATTATCTAAGCTCCAAGCCTGGTTTACATCTAGCATATATTTTTCATTAGATTCTATAGTTTCTTCAATAGAAGTTATCGCTTTAATGTCTTCTAAAATATTAAAACCAATTTTAATTTTAAATCTATCTATGCCCAAAAGTCGAGCTTCTTGAATTCTTTCTAAGTGTTCATCTCTGTTTATCCCACTTGCATAAACTTTAATTTTATTTTTGGATTGATCATTAATTAATTTGTTTAATGGTTTTTTTTTAATTTTAGAAAAAAGATCCCATGCAGCACAATCGATGCCAGAAAAAATGTTTTCAAAAGCACCAAAGTCACCTGTTTGATTTTTAATTGAATTAAATTTTTCTNTTAAAAATTTTTTAACACTTGAGGGNTCTTCAAATTGAAAATTAATTAAAAAATCAATGAAATAGTCTTTTAANATTTCAAATCTATATCTACCGCCGTGATTTGGAAAATTACACCATATTTCCCCTATTCCATTATTATTATTTTCATCATGAATTTCTATAACTAAAGAGGATCTAAATTTGATATTACCAAAAGAAGAAAGTACAGGATTTTTGTTTTTATATTTTAATAAATAAATTTTGATATTTGTTATTTTGATCATTTATTTTTAATAAAATTAAACATTGATGTCCAATCTAGATCTCCAAATTCTTTTTTTGAAGCATCATCATAAATTTTCTCTGCTGCCTTACCCATATTTAGATCTAAATTTTGCTCAGATGCAAATTGAATAGCAAGGCGTAAATCTTTTAATGCTAAATTATTTTTAAAACCTGGAGATACATCATCTTTAAAAACTTTAGCAGGATATGTCAAATTCATGTGTCCCTTCCCGGCTGCAGTTGTGAGCATTAATTCAATAGCCATTTTTTTGTCTATACCTGATTTATCAGCTAAATTTAAAGTTTCTGCTGTCAATATATTTAAGGCAATNGACATGTAGTTATTTATAATTTTCATTTTACTACCTGAGCCATTTTCACCACAATAAACTATATCGCTTCCCATAGTTTCTAATAAATTTTTTATATTCTTAAATTCATCTTTATTACCACCTACCATTATTAAAAGAGTACCATCAATTGCATTCTGTACTAATCTTGCAACAGGTGCATCAAACATTTTTATGTTATTTTTATTTAGCTCCTCATTAATAAAAATAGAATCATTAGGATTGATTGTACTCATATCAATTAATACAAAATTTTTATTATCTTGATAAATCAAACCATTTTTACCAAAACATACTTCTTTCACATTGTCTCCATTTGGCAACATAGTAATGATTATTTCAACATNTTGAGATAATTCTGATAAACTTGATTTTTGGATACCTCCTAGTTTTTCTAAAGTATTAACTGACTCAGAATTAACAAAAGGATCATAAAAGGATAAACTATAACCTTTGTTAATAATATTAGATGCCATCGGTAAACCCATTGTACCTATTCCAATAAATCCAATTTTTTTCATAACTATCTCCTTATTTATAAATCTAAAGTCGATTTAAGTTTTTCAACTCTCTCCAAACCTTGATTTTCTAACCATTTAATAAATTCAGTATTTGATTGATTGCAAAATATATCAATTGAATCTTGCCATAAAGATCTTCCACATAAAAAACCAAGGCAATTAATGTTTAATTTCATTGAAATAGACATTGATTTATAAAAATTACTAAATTTCATTCCAGCACTCAAAAATACAAATGGCTTCATTGTTTTACCAAATGTATTCAATAATATTTCTTCACAATAACTAATTGTATTAACATTATTATAATCATCTAGAATGCTTTCATTAAAAGGAAATTCGATTTTAATAATGCTAACATTATAATCTGGTTTAGAAAATTCAGAGTAAAAATATTTTATATATTCATGCTTTTTCTTATTATATTCTTCATTAGAGTTTTTGGTTAAAGGATCATTGTACAATAAGGGCTCAAATAAAAATGGTTTATTTAAATTTAAACACATTTTTCCTATTTTTTTTATTAAAATATTTTTTTTATTGTTTATTTCTTGAGGAGAGTCTGGATTATAATACATAAAAAATTTAATTGCCTTAAAATCATCTATTGTTTTATCTATTGATTTATTAGTTGGTAGTTTAGTAATTCTTTCAACATTATCAATGTTATAAGCATCATCTTCATATGCAATAATTTTTGGTATATTTAAATTTTTAAACTTTTCATGTTTTTCATATGTATCAAAATCAAATAAAACAGCTGAAAGATTTGATCCTAATATTTCTATTATGTTTTTTTTAAAAAAAAAATAATCCTCATCTTTAAAATTATTTTTTTTTTGATTTATAATTTCTTTTAGACTCGTTCCCTGGTCTATTGCTAATGCAAAAAACTTTTTATTAATTAAGACATCATTAATTAATTCTTTTTGATGCATCACAAGTGAAAATAAGGAACTGATGAAGGCTCCAGCCATAATTTTCTCATTTCTTCACTAGAATTTAGTAAAGATATAGAAAATCCTCCACTATCTTGAGTTGTGATGTATTCATTAATTAAAGGTTTAAATATTTGAATATTATATTTTGATAAATATTCTTCTAAATCATTAAATATTATTAATAATTCCATTAAAGTTGTAGACCCTGATCCATTAACAAATGGTATAACTATATCGCCCGATTTGTAATTAAAATCATCAAATATTTTATCTAACATAAATGAAATAATTTTTTTAGATGGTTGAATTTTTTGCCTACCATATCCAGACTCTCCATGAACACCCATTCCAATAAAAATTTCATCTTCTTCAATTGTGAAAATTTTTTCTCCAGTAATTGGAGATGTGCCAGGGCTTATTGCAACTGATAATGTTCTTGTATTATCAACAATTTGTTTTCCTAGACTTAGTAATTGTTTAATATCAGCACCTTTTTCAGATAAGGCTCCAAGTATTTTATAAACAAATGTTGTACCTGCCCCTCCTCTTCTTTGAGCTTCATTNCCTTTTGGTGCAGAAGCTATGTCATCATACATAATTAAACATTTAGCATTTATATTTTCATCTTCAGCCATTTCTATTGCCATTTCTCCATTCATTACATCACCAGAATGATTAGAAATTAATAATAAAATAGAAGAATGATCCTTAAAAATTTTAATTCCTTCAAATATTAAATCTCCTGAAGGAGCAGAAAAAATATCTCCAACAATATTAGCATCAAGCATACCCTCACCAACCCAACCTACGGCAATAGGCTCATGCCCAGATCCATTTCCAATCAAGATGGGAACTTTACTNAATTGTTTTTTATTTTTTCGACAAATAATTCTTTTATTTATTTCAGAAAATTTAACTCTGTCTGAATGTGATTTAACATAACCACTCAACATATCATCCACGATATTTATGTTGTTATTAATTATTTTTTTCATTATTAATTTCCTTAAAGAATTCTTTTAATATTATAGACGTTGAATATGCGCCTGGATCTATCACACCAACACCTTTTGAATCTAAAAACTTTGCTCTGCCAACACGAGCTTCCAAAGATTTTGTGTATTCNAGAGATTCATCAATTTTTGTAATTATTTTATCAAAATCAATAAGATTATTTTGAATTAATTCTTGATGAATAGGTACATAAATATCTAAAAAACTTTTATCACCAAAATTTACTTTACCTCTTGTTTCTATTTTATTTATAGTATTTGAAAAAGTAGTTAAGATTGTATTATAAAGATCATTAAAATTTAAATTACCTAATTCTTTAAAGAAGATTGTCATCAAAATACCAGAAGCTCCTCCCATAGATACTCTCATCAATTTCGAAATTTCATTCATAAATGATATTGAATTATTAAATTCATTATTTGTACTNAAATGAGATACAGCTTCCTCTAATCCTCTTAATATTGTTGTACCGTGATCTCCATCACCAATCTCTTGATCAAGCATATTAATTTTTTGATAATTTTCTTTAATTATTAAGCAAGAGTTAGTTATCCATTTTTTATGAAATTCTATCATTTAATAAATTTCTTTAAATATTCATAAGACTTTTGAATTGCATCAAAAGGATTATTTTCAATATTTCTCCATGTAAATAAATCTTTACTTGTCTCTTGGTTTGATTGAATAAACATTTCTAAAGTAACATTACCAGAATAATTTATTGTATTTAAAGTTTCAAAAATTCTATTAAAATTTAATTCCCCTGAACCAGGTATACCTCTATCATTTTCTGCTACATGAAAATGAAAAATATTATGATTTGCTTTGAGAATTGACGCGCACATATCTTTCTCTTCTATATTCATATGATAAACATCTAACAATAAACCAATGTGAGAATGGTTGATCATCGAGCATAATTCTAAACCTTCATCAACAGTGTTAATAAAATCAGTTTCATATCTATTTAGAGGCTCTATTCCTAATTTAATATCTTTATCTTCTAAAATGTCTGTTAATCCGATTAGAGTATTTGATGAATTTTTATATTTAAGAGATTTATCTTTTCCATAATTATCACTTATTCCCCATGCAGTGTGTATAACCCCAGATAAAATTTTNGACCCCATAAGAGAAGTCAAATTAATAGCCTCTATGAGTTTATCCTTACCTCTTTTTCTAATATTTTGATTATTACTTGTTATATCTTCATCCTTAGACAAACCTGTTGTACATGTAATATTAATATCTAGATCTTTACTTAATTTACCTATTTCTATGGCTGACTTTTCGTTTTGACCTAGTAATGATACTTCAACTGAAGAGTAACCAGCATCTCTACAAAGTTTAATATAAGGAGTAATATCCTCTGACCAATTTTTAACAAATGTTGCTGAATGAACTCCTAATTTCATTTAAGATTATTTAATTTTTTAAAAAAATCATTAAAAATTTCATCTCTATTAACACCAAAGGCTTCTCTAATAAGATGATTGCTATCATTTTTAATCCAGTACAATTCATTATCAAGTGATGAGGAATTGATAATTTTTGTTGGTACCCAATTTGGATTTATTAGCCAAGCAATATTAATAACATCCCATATGACCCATGTTCTCCAACTTTGATCTAAAACACCTCTTTGTTTATGCAAAGGGTTATTTGTGTATAGAAAATATAAGTAATCACCTATTTCCCCTCTTCCTTTTACAAATTCTTTCATATCGGGTAATGAAAGAGTTAACTGCGCCCCCACATTGAAACCTGGTAAATAAACATGAGCAACACCACATTCAAAAAGTAATTGAGATGCTAAAACATCTTGAACTAAATTCAATGAGTTTTTATTATTATTAAAACTGTATGTAGGAAAACCAGATGTCCAAACAACTACTAAATTTTTAATAATTTCTGGGTTTGTTAAAAGAGCCGAAGCGATATTTGTAAGACACCCTATTGCACAAACATAAATCTTTTCATTTGAATATTTTTTACACATATCTACTATGAATTTACTAGATTCAGTTACTATTGGTTCGTTATAATTTTCTAAATATTTAGGTGAACCTCTAAACACCATTCCTTCATGTTTAATATTAAGTTTATTAAATATAGTAATTATTTCTTGATAGCTTTTTTCAACTCCTTCTTCTGGTGTATCAAAATAAATATCATTTGGATGAATATTTGCATCTATGAGTCCATTAACCCAAGATCTATAATCAGAAACTAAATTTTCTTTAGTATTATCAATAGTTTTATTGTTAGATATTATATCGAATGCTTCTATTAATTCGTCTTTATGATGTCGGAAAGAATAAGGCTCAGCAGTAACTCCTAATAGGTCAATTTTATCTTTTGATAATAATGTCCATGCTAATGCAAATTGATCATCTATTTCATTAGCTGTATCTGTATCAAGTATCATTTTATTTTTTCCACTAGGTAAGGATAAATTGTTAAGCAAAATTTCTTTTGATAATTTTGGGAATTTATCTAAAATTTTTTTAGGAACTTGCATGAAATAAAATATTTACTTTAATTTTTTAAATTTATACATCTTTTAATTTTTTAACAGCATCAATTATTTTTTTTGTTGAAGGAATATAAAAATCTTCCATTGGTGGACTAAATGGTACAGGAGTATGTGGAGCGGTTATTTTAATTACTGCAGCTTTTAAATCTGAAAAACATTTTTCCGAAATTAAAGAAGATATTTCTGAAGCTAAAGAACATTTAGGGTTTGATTCATCAACAACTATAACTTTACCAGTTTTTTTGACTGATTGAAAAATTAATTCCTCATCAAGTGGAGAATAAGTTCTTGGATCAACTATTTCACAGCTAATATTAATTTTTTCTAATTCATCAGCTGCTTCTTCAGCAAATAAGTTCATTCTTTGAATAGCAATAATAGTAACATCACTTCCTTCTCTTCTTATTCTACCTTTACCAAGCGGAATAGGTTTTAAATCATCAGGCACTTCACAGCTTGTCATGTATAATCTTTTATGTTCCATAAAAATTACTGGATCATCATCTTTAATTGAGGATAGTAAAAGACCTTTGGCATCGTATGCATCATATGGCGCAACAACCTTTAGCCCTGGTATATGAGTATAAAGACTATAAAGAGTTTGTGAATGTTCACTACCTGCNCGAAATCCTGCACCGACTACAGTTCTTACAACCATCGGTACTTTTTGCTTGCCACCAAACATGTATCTCACTTTAGCAGCTTGATTCATCATTTGATCAAAACATACACCTGCAAAGTCAACATACATTAATTCCACAATAGGTCTTAANCCTGTCATTGCAGCTCCAATAGCGGCACCGAAAAAACCTGCTTCTGCAATAGTAGTATCTCGAACTCTTTCGCCACCAAATTTAGTATAAAGTCCCTGAGTAACACCAAAAGGTCCTCCCCATGCATCTTGTGTACCTTGATATTGTTCTCGACCTTTACCTCCTGCAATATCTTCACCCATCAAAATAACATTTTTATCTTCTTCAAATGATTGAACTAAGGCATCATTAATTGCATCTTTAACTGTTTTTATTGTCATCTATTAATTTCCACTGGATAGTTTACATATACTTCTTCAAGTGCATCCTCTGGTTGAGGCCAAGGTTGAGTATCAGCAAAATCAAATGCTTTATCAACCTCTTCTTTAGCTTCATTAATAATTTTTTCTAAATCATTTTTGTTCAAACCATATTTTGATGAATTTTCTTTTGCTAACTTTATTGGATCATTTTGTTTTGCTTTATCAATTTCTTCTTGTGGTTGATAAAGTTGAGTATCGCCTTCGTACTGTCCAGAAAATCTGTAGTTTTTAAATTCTAAAAATATGGGAGTATTTTTTTGTTTAGCTTCATTAATAGCTTTTTTGGTAATGTCGTAAACTTCAAATACATTATTGCCATCACCAATGTACGAGAGCATGTCATAAGCTTTAGTTATATCTGATAACTCTTTTGTATTTAAATGCCAATCAGTTGCAGTAGCTTCCGCATAACCATTATTTTCACAAACAAAAATCATTGGTATATCCCATAGCTTTGCTAAACCTGCAGCCTCATGAAAAGCTCCGTTATGAATTGCACCATCACCAAAAAAAGATACACATGTTTTATTACTCTTATTTATTTTTTCTTGTAAAGCTGCTCCTAAAACTACTGCTGGACCAGCTGCAACAATTCCAAATGAACCAAGCATACCTTTGCTAAAATCACTTATATGCATACTACCGCCTCGCCCCTTGCAAATTCCAGTTTTTCTTCCATAAATTTCAGAAGTAATTTCGTTTAATTCACAACCTTTAGCTATAGCATGACCATGGTTTCTATACGTACTTGATATCCAATCATCTTGATTTAATGCTGCCATTACTCCTACACAAATAGCCTCAGAACCTATACAAGTGTGAAGATAGCCTGGTACTGTTTTCTCTTTAGCAATTTTTTTTATTCTTTCTTCAAAAAATCTAATCGTGAAGATTTTTTTATAGATCCAATTAATTTTTTCTTTCTCAATCATTTTTTATGAAAATACTAACGTTTAATATTAAAATATAGAAATAAGATTTAACTTAAGATTAAATAATTGACAATAGATACATTATATCATTTAGTATAATTCGGATATGAAGGAAGTATTGACAATTGGTTTTGTAGCTACAGCAATTAGTCCTTACTTTTCAGANGAACAACANGTAAGAATAAAATCNGAAAATCATCTAAAAAAAATCATTGCAGAATATGACGCTAAATTAATTTGTTTCCATAAAACTATATTTTCTAAAGAGGACTCAGTAGAAGCAGAAAAATTCTTTAAAAACAAAATTGATTTTTTAATATTACAAACAAGTTCATGCAGTTCAGGAGAGCAATTATACCCTCTTTGTAATATTACAAATAAAATGGGTTTATGGGCAGTTCCAGATCTTGAAAATGAAGGTGATGTAAAATTACACTCTTTAGTTTCAGTAAGTCATTATTTAGGAATAATTAAAAAAATACTTCATGAAAAAAAAATTAAAACTAAATGGTTTTATAATTATGGTGATACTGATGAATTTAAAAACAAGTTTTTGATTACTTTAAGATCATTGGTAGCAGATAAAAAAATTAAACAATCAAAAATAGGATTAGTTGGTGGTATATCTCCAGGTTTTGACAATATGATTGTCGATAATAAAAAAATAAAACAAAATATTGGATCAACAATTGAAGAAACAACAATTAAAGAATTAATTTCACTAGCAAAAAGTTTTGATCAATCATTAATTGATCAAGAAATAAAAAAAATAAAAAATGCTGCATCTTCAATCTCAGTATCAGATGAAGAATCATTTAATAAAGTAACAAGAGTATATTTTGCATTAAAAAAAATGAGGCATGAAAATAACTGGGACTCTATGGCAGTCCAATGTTGGTCTCAGTTTCAAGAATTATATGGAATTGCTCCTTGCATGGCTTATGGTTGGATGGGTAGCGAAGATGGTATTGCGGTATCTTGTGAAGGAGATGTTCAAGGTTCATTAAGCATGCTATTATTAAATTACATATCAAGTAGTGATAAATCATCTACACTTTTAGATCTTGCAACATTTGATACTAAAGCTGATGCCGTATTAATGTGGCACTGCGGAGTGTCGCCAAGACATTTTGCGAATGAAGATGGAATAAAATGGGTTGATCATAGTACCTTAGGAAGAAAAACAGATAAAAAATATGGCGTTGCTGGAGATCAAGTATTTAAAGCTCAAAAATCTACAACAACATACTTAGGAAATAATGCTGAAAGAATATTAATTATAAATTCAGAAATTTTTGAACATAATAATAAAGGTTTTGATGGAACAAGAGGATGGTTTAAAGAAACAAAATTAAACAGATCTCATATTTCGGCAGAAAACCTTATAAATACTCTAAATATTATTGGACATGAACATCATTATGCTGTCGGTCAAGGAGATTATAGTAAAGAATTATTAGAATTTGCAGCTTGGAATGATTTAAAGCTTGTAGACGAGATTCCTTTAGTAGATTATATTTCACCAAAGGATAATGGATCAAATTAAATTATTATTTGATTCTATATATTAGGAGGAAAGATGAAAATTAAACTTAAATTTCTTACCTTAACATTTATAAGTTTATTTTTTTCAAAATTAGTATTTGCTGAAACTGCACCTGGATTTAATTCATGGGATGATGTTGTTAAAGCAGCTGATGGCGGACAGGTAAATGTGTACATGTGGGGTGGATCAGACGCTATCAATGGTTTTGTTGATGACTTTTATGGAGTTCCATTAAAAGAAAAATATAACATAACTTTGAACAGAGTTCCTTTAAAAGGAACAGTTGACGCTGTGAACCAAGTACTAAGTGAGAAAGAAGCTGGAGTAACTGGCGATAATGGAAATATTGATTTGATTTGGATTAATGGAGAAAATTTCTGGACATTAAAACAAGCTAATCTTCTTTATGGACCATTCGCTGCTGGTTTACCTAACAGTGAATTTGTTGCTTGGGACAATCCAGCAGTAAACTTAGACTTTGGAAGACCTGTTGAAGGTATGGAAAGTCCATGGTCTAGTGCTCAGTTCCACTTTATGTATGACTCAGCTAGAAATAATTATGATGATATGCCTCGTAGTTATGCTGAATTAAGTAATTGGATAGCAGAAAACCCTGGAAGATTTACTTACATAAGACCTGGTAAAGGTGGATTTGTTGGTACTAGATTTGTAAAACAAATTTTCTTTGAGCTAAGTGGTGGACATGCGCAGTGGGTAGGTCCATTCAATCAAGAATTATATGATAAGTGGGCTCCAGAAGTTTGGAAATTATTAAATTCTTGGGAAAAAGATCTTTGGAGAGGTGGAGAAACTTATCCAAAAGATAATGCAGAAATGCATAGTCTATTTGCTAATGGTGAAGTTGATTTAGACTTTACACAATCTCCAAGAGGTGCTGGACCTACAAATACTGCCGGAACAACACCTCCAACATCAAGAGCATTTGCTTTTTATGAAAATATGATCGGAGATTTCAATTATTGGGCTATTCCTTATAACGCTCCTAACAAAGCTGCTGCACTAGTATATGCAAACCTAGTATTAGAACCTGAACTACAAGCTGCTCAAGTACAACCAGCAAATGGTTTCTGCTGTGGTTGGGGTATTAGCACGGCTAAAGTTACAGATGCTGCTGGAAAAGCTGCAATAGCTGAAGCTCAAAATAATCTTGGAGATGCCGCTGAGGATCAAGACATCCTTGCGAAGGCTCTTGTTTCTGACATTGCTGCAGAATATCAAGATTTAATTGAAGCTGATTGGGAAGCAAACGTACTTTTAAAATAAAATAATATTTTATTAAGAAAATGGGCGGAGAAAGATTAAAAATTATCTTATCTTTAACTCCGCCCCTTTTAATTATTTTTACTCTTTTTTTTGGAGGAATTTTTTATGGATTTTTACAAAGCTTAGGGTACCAACCAGCAATTGGAAAATATGAAATAAATTTTTCAGCGTATTACAATGTTATGTTTTCCGAAAGATATGCAAAATTATTTTGGACTGGCTTAGGATTAAATTTATGGGTAAGTTTTGCTAGTACTTTTTTAGCAGCAGTTTTTGCTTTGTTTGGTGCTCTAGCAATAAGAAAAACATTTTTTGCAAAAACAATTTGTAATTTTATATATTCATTAAACTTGCCAATGCCTCATTTAGTTGTAGCAGTTGGCATTATATTCGTATTTTCTCAAAGTGGTTTATTAGCTCGTTTAGCATCTCAAATTGGATTAATTGGGAGTCCAGGAGATTTTCCCGTATTAGTTAAAGATAAATATGGTTTAGGTATTATTCTTGCTTATATTTGGAAAGAAGCAGCATTCTTTTTTATAATTTTAATGTCAGTATTACAATCTTTAGGAGAAAATTTTGAAGAACTTGCTCAAAGCTTAGGAGCAAATAGATGGCAAAGATTTCGATATGTTATTTTACCCTTAGTTATGCCAAATCTATTTTCTGCATCAATAATAGTATTTGCTTTTAGTTTTGGTGCATATGAAGTTCCAGCCTTGCTAGGTGTAATTTATCCTCAAATGTTACCGGTTATGGCATTTGAATTTTTCTTGAACCCTGATCTTAATGCAAGAAGTGAAGGGATGGCATTAAGCATTATTATTGCAATAATAGTAATGATTTTAGTTGTATTTTATTTTTGGTTAACTCAGGCAAAAATTAGGAAGGATTAATGAATAATAATTTAAAAAAAATAAATATATATGCAATTTATTTAGGTGCAATTATTTTAATATTACCTCTTATAGCCTTCTTTATTAATGCATTTTCTTTTAGATGGTTTTATCCTCAAGTTATTCCAAAAGAGTTAAGTCTACAAGCTTGGGTAAGATTAAAATTAATACCTAAACCTGGTCAAAGAACTTTCGAAGGCTTTATAGAACTTTGGGCTTCTAATCCTGCAGTTATCAAAGCATTATTAAATAGTTTAAGTATTGGTTTCTTAGTGACAATTGTTTCAATAATAATTGCATTACCTGCTGCAAGAGTTCTGGGTTTATTAAATTTTAGATTTAAAAAATTAATTATTTTTATAATGGTCTCGCCCACTATACTTCCTCCAATAGCTTTTGTTTTAGGACTGAATATCAATTTTATATCATGGGGTTTTTCAGGTAATTATTTTGGAGTATGTTTAGTGCATTTAGTACCTATTATGCCATACGTAGTTCTTACTATGACTGGAATATTTGCAAACTATAACCCTGACTTTGAACATCAAGCAAGAACTTTAGGGGCAAATAAAACTAGAACATTTTTATTAATTACTTTACCTGCTATAGCTCCAGGTATGGTTGTTGCGGCATTATTTGCATTTTTAGTTTCATGGAGTCAGTATCTTTTAACATTTTTAATTGGTGCGGGAAAAGTTATGACACTACCACTCCTTGTTTTTTCTACTGCTTCATCAGGGAATCCAGCCTTAACAGCTGCAATATCAATTATATTTATTTTTCCTGCTATATTGATATTATTTTTTACATCCAAATTTGTTTCTGGTGAATCTGGAGCTACTAGTGGATTTGGGAAAATATAACAATGAGTAAACTAAATATTAAAAATTTAATCAAAAGTTTTCCTAGCATGGATAGACCAGCAGTAAATAATGTAAATTTAGATATTGAAAGTGGAGAACTTGTTGCATTTCTCGGACCTTCAGGTTGCGGTAAAACAACTATTTTGAAAATGATCACAGGATTGTTTCAACCTGATAGTGGAGATATTATTCTTGATGAGCAATCACTATTAAAAATTCCAACTGAAAAAAGAGGGGTAGTTATGGTTTTCCAAAATTATCTTTTGTTCCCTTATATGAATGTAAATGAAAATGTTGGATTTGCATTAAAAATGAAAGGTGTAGATAAAAATATAATAGATCAAAAAGTAAAAGAAATGTTAGAACTGGTAAAATTACCAGATATTGGATTAAGAAAGCCAAAACAGCTTTCTGGAGGTCAACAACAAAGAGTTGCGCTAGCCAGAGCATTGATATCTAATCCTAGAATATTGCTTCTAGATGAACCGTTAAGTAATCTTGACGCGCATTTAAGAGATGAAATGCGAGATTTAATTGTGACTATTCAACAAAAATTAAAAGTAACAACAATATTTGTAACACATGATCAAGAAGAAGCGGTTCTTCTAGCAGATAAGATAGCTTTAATTTTTGATGGCGAATTACAAAATTTTACTTCTCCAAAAAATTATTATGAAAAACCAAAAAATATAAAAGCTGCAAAATTTTTTGGTGGAGTTAATTTTATTAATGCAAAGAAACATAATGATAATCTATCTACTAATATTGGAACAGTTCATTACAAAGGTGAAAATTATACAGATTTAAATGAAGATAATATAATAACTATTAGACCCGAAAATATAAAGTTAAGTAAAAATAATGATTTCAATGATAATTCATTCAAAGGCTTAATTAAATCAGTTATATTTTCAGGAACTCATACTAGATACAAAATTATAGTAAACGATTTAGAATTAGAATGCTCATTACAATCTGTAGGATTACAAGACATAAAAACAGATGATACAATTTATGTTCATTTACCCAGTGATAAAATATGGGCGATGAATGAATAAAAATATTGCAACAATTTCTTTTTCAAAAAATAATATACTATCAAAACTTTCAAAACATATGTTTGGAACTAATCTGGAACATATTGGAGATGCAATTTATAGAAATGGAATTTGGGCAGAAGTAGTAGAAAATAGAAAATTTTGTGGTCCTGATAAATTAGTTTGGAACAATGGTTTAGAAAATGATCATTTAGATTTTGGCATTGTACAGCCTTGGAAAGGTTATAACGCTTCTGCAAAACACGTTATGTACGCACATTCTAACTCAGAATATATTGTAAAAGGTGAAGAGATTATTAGTAGATACGGGAGTGGCAAACAATCTCAACAAATTACTATTCGAGAAAAATCAAAAATACAAAGAGGTATTAAGCAAAAGATTAATATTATTGACTCAAAAGATGAATACGAATTCAGTATTTATTTCAAAGGTGAAAATCAGAAAGTATTTATAAATATTGGAGAAATAAATTTTACATTTAATGCAAATAAAAATTGGAAAAAAATTAAAAAAACATTTACTTTTAAAAAAAGTAATAGCCTAAAAACCCTATCTATCTCTATTAAGTCTGGAACAATTTTTATTGCAAACTGTTCATTAATGCCAAAAAATACAATTTTTGGATTTAGAAAAGATATCACAGAAATGATTAAAGAATGGAAGCCAAGTTATATTCGTTGGCCTGGAGGGAATTTTCTTTCAGGTTATAATTGGCAGAATGGAGTTGGAAAAAAAGATTATCGCCTTCCCTACTACGATCATGCTTGGTATCAATGGGAGTATAACGATGTAGGTACAGATGAATTTATGAAATGGTGTGAATATATTGGAAGCGAACCAATGATTACAATCAATACTGGTGATGGTACTATCGAACAGGCAAAAAATTGGATCGAGTATATGATTGGTTCAATTAATACAAAATATGGAAAATTAAGATATAAAAACGGTAGAAAAAATCCTTATGAATTGCAAACGATATTCATAGGAAATGAAATGTTTGGAGGATGGCAAATTGGTCATACAGATCCAATTACTTATGCAAATAAATATAATTCTTTTGTAAAAGAGTTAAAAAAATTAAATAAAAAATTACGATTTATTGCAGTTGGTGCCTGTTCAGATCATTTTGGTCATTGGAATGAGTATGTATTAAAAAATATTAAAGAAAAAATTGATGAATTGAGTGTCCATTATTATTCTATAAGAACCGAGAAAGATAAAAAACATCCAGATTATAAAACACGTTATATTCCAACGGTTGCTGCNGCAACAGAAGTNAGATTAATGTTAGATAGAACGATAAGAGAAATAAAAAAATATTCCAATAAGAATATTAAAATAGCCTTTGATGAATGGAACACTTATGTAGAAGCAACTCCACCTTATTTTATTGAGAATTATAATATTGCTGATGCAATTTATGCTGCTTCACTTCTTAACGCCTGTATAAATAGAGGGGATATAATAACCAACACTGGTATTTATCATTTGATAAATGTAATGGGTAATTACCGAATAGAAAAAAAGAAAATTTGGAAAACTCCAACAACACTTGTTTTAGAACTTTATACAAAATTTCATAAAGGTAAAATTTTAAAATCAGTTGTTAATTCTTCAAATTTTGTTTCTTTTAAATTAGGTAAACAGCCTGAATATAAAAATAATAAACTCATTGACTCTGCAGTAACAATGAATGGAAAACATATGTGTATGTCTGTAGTTAATAAATCAAGTTCAGAGAAAATACTTTTAAAAGTTCCATATCTAGATAGGATTGCTGAAAATTATTGTATTGAAGGATCTAATAAAGTTGACCTTAATACTTATGAAAACACTTCAAGGGTTAAGATCAAAAAAAATTCCTTAAAAACAAGTAAAGGATTTTTAATACTACCACCGCACTCGATAAGTGTTGTACTTTTTAATATATAACCTACGTTTTTTATTAAATTTAAGAGCTTAAAAGAGAATTAAGGTGATTGAAATAAAGATTTTAATGACTACTTATTCACATGATGGATAGTTATTTAGAATCAATAATTAAAAGAGATCCTGCAGCTAGAAGTAAATTAAGCATAATATTAACTTATCCTGGTGTAAAATCTGTATTTTTTCATAAAATAGCAAATCAATTATGGAATTTAAATTTGTACACTCTTGCAAGAATAATATCTCAATTTAGTCGTTTCTTAACTGGAATTGAAATTCACCCAGCTGCAAAGATAGGTAAAAATCTTTTTATAGATCATGGGATGGGAACTGTAATTGGTGAAACAAGTGAAATCGGTGATAATGTTACACTTTATCATGGCGTAACATTAGGAGGTATCAGTCCTGCTGAAAATTCGAAAGATCAAAGAGATACAAAAAGACATCCAACAATTGAGGATAATGTAATTATTGGTTGTGGTGCAAGTATTCTTGGTCCAATTAATATTGGAAGTTGCGCAAGAGTTGGAGCTAATACAGTGGTATTAAAAGATGTTCCTCCTTATGCAACAATGGTAGGTAATCCTGTTAAAAACATTAATATTAATAAAGATACATCATTCAACCCATATGGTGTAAGAGATATTGATGATAACAAATAATGTTACTGAATTAATTGGTAACACTCCTTTAATAAAATTAAAATACCCCTCAGAAATTTCAGGTTGTGAAATATATGGTAAGGCTGAATTTATGAATCCAGCTGGTTCAGTAAAAGATAGAACAGCACTTGGTATTATCGAGGATGCAGAAGAAAAAAAATTATTGGAACCAGGTGGAACTGTAGTTGAAGGCACTTTTGGGAACACAGGAATAGGCTTAGCATTAGTTTGTAATGCAAAAAATTATAATCTAGAAATTGTAATGCCTAACATAACCGTTCAATCTAAAAGAGATATACTTAAAAATATGGGGGCAAAACTTCATTTAGTTGATGCAAAACCATATTCCGATCCTGGAAATTATCAAAAAGTCTCAAAGCAATTAGCTAAAGATATTGAAAAACAAACAGGTAAGAAAACTTTTTGGGCTGGTCAGTTTGAAAATTTAGCAAATTACAAGTTTCATGAGAAAACAACATCTGCAGAAATATTTAAACAAACAGATGGAAAAATAGATGGTTTCACATGTGCAATTGGAACTGGAGGAACATTAACTGGTGTTAGTGTTGGTCTAAAATCAAAAAATAAAGCAATTATCATCGCTTGTACAGACTCACAAGGATCATCAATGTTTAATTATTTTACTAATGGTAAACCAGAAAAAAAAGGTGAAGAATCAATAACAGAAGGCATCGGACAGGCTAGAGTAACAAAAAATTTAGAAAATTGTAATGTAGATCAATCTTTTTTTGTTTCTGATCAAGAATGTATGGAAATGCTATTTAAAATTATGAAAACAGATGGATTATTTCTAGGATTAAGTTCTGGGGTAAATATATGTGGTGCAGTAAAATTGGCAAAATCAATGGGTACGGGTAAAAAAATAGTAACAATACTTTGTGATGATGCAAATAAATATTATGATAAAATGTTTAATAAAGAATACTTATTATCCAGAAATTTACCTTATGCTGATTGGATGTAATTATGAATACTAAAGATAAAAAATTTAATTCTAAAGTCATTCATTCAGGTCATGGCGCTGATGAAACTACAGGTGCAGTAATGCC
>FUFK010019402.1_pt1 | contig 19973 bp, 17 predicted proteins | sample 1021851 | NCBI WGS metagenome assembly FUFK01 (sample SAMEA51879418, study PRJEB19060) | metagenome
AGTGATACGGCAGTAATTGCCTTGTTAGCAGCGGTATTCGCCGCACAGCGCACAGGTAAAGGTCGCCATGTTGCGGTGAGTATGACTCATAGCTTGTATAACCATATGGTCATGCCAAAAGCGACAGGGGAGCTCGTCAAAAGCTTCTCAGGACAAAACCCGTCGCCAAATTATGACTTCTTGGGTGGACTATTGCCTTGTTATCGCTTATATCAAACGTCTGATAATCGCTACATNGCGGTAGGATCACTTGAGCTAAAATTCTGGCAAGGGCTGTGTGANGTATTAGAGCTGCCNGAGCTCAAAGACGCGCATTGGCAGCGCGGGGTGATGCCAAACCTGCCTGAAAGCCGTGAGGCGGCCACAAAAGTCAGNGATAANTTTGCCAGTCAACCGCTTGAGTTTTGGCAGCAAGTATTCGCGTCAGCCGATGTCTGTGTAACGCCAGTACTGAGCTTAGAGGAGGCCAAGAGTCATCCANTATTTGCCCANCAAGATGAGCACCAGACAACNTTAGGATGGCAAGTTATAAAAGACTGAATTTAAAAGCTGGTTTTGTGGATGCAGGGTCAACATTATCTACTATAAATCGATTACCAAGGAAGGTAAATTATGGATAAGGTTTGGACACAGGGCTATCCAGCGGGAGTTAATGCCCATATAGATCGACCACATAGTACCGTGCTAGATATATTCGACGATAAATTGCAAGCGTTCGCTGATCGTCAATTTACTAGCAATATGGGCGTCAGCTACTCCTATGCGCAAATCGATAGCATATCATTGCAGATTGCCGCTTGGATTCAGAATTTGGGACTCGCTAAAGGCTCAGTCATAGCTATATTGCCCTGCCGCTGTATCATATCTATGCTTTTATCTGCTCGATAGTCGGCTTAACGGTCGGTCAGCATCTGACTTTAGTCACTAACCCGCGTGACATTGATAGCTTTATTAAAATTTTAGCCAAACGTCCTTTTCATCTGCTGCCAGGGGTGAATACGCTGTTTCAAGCCTTTATCAGCCATCCTGACTTTCGTAAACTGGATTTCTCAGAATGTAAATTAACGGTAGTGGGCGGTATGGCAGCCACGCCTGAGACGGCCAAACGCTGGCTTGAAATCACAGGACTGCCTATTTTGGAAGGCTGGGGGATGTCTGAGACACTAGGCGTAGGAACTGCCAATCCATTTGATGGTACCGAGTACACGGGCAACGTCGGCTTGCCGCTACCTGGTGTGGATATTAGTATTCGCAATGATGAGGATGAGGTGCTAGGTTTAAATGAGGTGGGCGAGATGTGTATCAAAGGCGATAACGTCATCACAACCTATCATAATATCGATAATGCCAAATTTTTCACTGCTGATGGCTNCCTAAAAACCGGTGATATCGCCTCGATGAATGAGCAAGGTTCCATCAAAATATACGACCGCAAAAAAGATATGATCATCGTCAGCGGCTTTAATGTTTATCCTAATGAAGTCGAAAACGTCATCGAGACTCACCTCANAGTTGCCGAGTGCTCTGTCGTTGGTATTGCTGATAAAAGCCAAGGACAGTCGGTCAAAGCCTATATCGTTAAGGCCGATGAAAACTTAATGGCGGAGGATATAAAAATGCTGTGTAAAGAAAATCTAGCCGGCTATAAATGTCCTCGCCATATCGAATTTATAGACGAGCTGCCAAAATCTACTGTCGGTAAAATATTACGTCATGAGCTGAGAAAAGCGGCCAATAAAGCGTAAAAAATGCTTTAGTTTAAAGGCTATTAAAAAGCTGAGTTTAACTACATTAGCTTTTTAATAGCTGGGTTTGAATGAATGATCTGCTTATAAATCGGATAACTCAGGCTTCGACATAGAGCGCCACAAGATACTAAATAAAGCATCAAAATTTGCGTTTAGTGGTGCTTCTGCTTGACGAATGGTTTGCATAATACCTAGGCGACTAATAAAGCCCATAAACACATCAAATAAGATGTGCAGTGGCACAGTGTCTACTAATACTCCGCGCTTTTGACCATCTTCAAGCACGCTTAAAAATGCATTAATTAGCTCTTTATTGTTATAAATTGCGATGTTATGAAAACGCGCTATCGAGACTTTAGACAGCACCATCACCGCGTCTGGATGCGTATCGACAAAATCTAAGCATACCCATAGTGTTTTACGCAGGCGATCTTCAACGCTATCGATACCTTGCAGATGATCCATCATTCTAGTGGCAAGTCTGCCTAGCACTAAATCCATAATGGTATAAAGTACCGTTTGCTTATCGCCAAAGTACTTATAAAGCGTCTGCAGTGACACATTTGCCGTCTTGGCAATTTGTATCATAGTAATATCGCTGGCATCACTATCGGCAAAAAGCAGACGAACCGCTTTTTCTACTTTCTCTAATGTCGCAGGACGCATCTCACTCAGAGGCGCTACAGCTAAAGGCGTAGTACGCGTGTCTTTTTTAAGTTTACTGCTCTTTGGTTGGCCAGTTTTGTTTTTACGATTAGAGTTAGAGGGCGGTTTTGATCGAGTAGGTGGCATATCTTATTGTTCCTTATAGGCTCATTATTTAACTAACTTTTCGCTCAAACTATTCAGTGATGATAATAAAAATTACCATTGTAAAGCATTTTATTGCAATGAGTCAGTGGGATATCTAGAATAAAAGCAGTAAATCCTATGCTTAGTTTACGGTTATAAACTAGCAATAAGGTAATTACAATTACTATTATAATTCAAGCGTGCATACCACAAGAATATCAAAATAGAATTTGATTATGTCGTGGTTGGTGGGGGTTCGGCAGGTTGNATGCTCGCAGCGCGCCTTCCAGAGCATGCAGACGTTCATGTTTGCTTGCTCTGGGAGCGGTGNGGGTAAAGACTTAGCCGTTCGTGTGCCNGCANGAAGGGTGTTTATGGTACCTAGTAAACCTTTTAAATTAANTAATCGATGAGTCTGTTTTGTTTATGCCAACTTAGTTTACTCTTTCTCATAGTGCTATCCTAAATAATTTTGCTTATCTAGGACAGCCCCTTGTCTTTTGACGCATCGACCGCTTGCTTGACGGTATGAAAATCGCTGTGGCGCACGTCCGTGCCGCTACTGATATAAATTACCAGCTCGGCGATGTTGCGCGCATGGTCGCCGATACGCTCAAGCGCGCGCAGTACCCACATCAAATTCATCACTTGTGTGACTTGACGCGCATCTGCCATGACATACGTCATCAGCGCCCTTACCGCCGACTGGTACTCGAAGTCAACACTACCATCATCGCGCATCACTTCAAATGCTTCATTGGCGTGTAGTTTTTCAAAAGCCAGCAGCGCATTGTTCAGCATCAAGCGTACTTGGTTGCTCAGGTGCTGTACTTCATGGTGACAATAGGTGTTGTGATTTTCGGCGGCGATTTGTTTGGCCATATGCGCAATTTTGGTCGCTTCATCGCCGATGCGCTCGATATCGACCACGCCTTTACTCATCGCCATCACGTAGCGCAAATCACGCGCGGCAGGTTGGCGACGCGCTAAGAGCAGCAAAATATGCTCATCAATTTGCACTTCCATTTGATTGATATGGCTGTCGTGCTCAATCACNTGCTCCGCTAGCGTGCTGTCGCTCTCAATCAAGGCGCGCATGGCATGCGCTACCTGCTCATCCACTTGCGCGCCCATGTGCAAAAATAAGGTCGTGGTTTCTTTTAAATCATGGTCAAAGCTGCGCGAGGTGTGCGCCATTTGATGCGGCATGATGGTGTCCTCATAAGGCAAAAATAAGACAAAAAAGATGCCGCAACAGAGCGGCATCGGTAGCAATTATGGCAACTTAACCGTAACGACCTGTGATGTAGTCTTCGGTCGCTTTTTGCGTAGGGTTGGTAAAGACTTGGTCGGTCTTGCCAATCTCAACCATATCACCCAGATACATATAGGCGGTGTAGTCTGAGATACGCGCCGCTTGCTGCATATTGTGGGTCACAATCGCGATGGTGTAGTCTTGTTTTAAATCTTCAATCAAGTCTTCAATCGCNCCTGTTGAGATGGGGTCAAGGGCGGAGGTTGGCTCATCGAGNAGCAATACTTCAGGTTTGGTGGCCACGCCGCGCGCGATACACAAGCGCTGCTGCTGACCACCTGAGAGTGACAGACCTGAGGCGTTTAGCTTGTTTTTAACCTCATCCCACAGTGCCGCTTTTTTAAGTGCCCATTCGACACGTTCGGCCAGATCCGCTTTAGACAGTTTTTCGTACAGACGCACACCAAAGGCAACATTATCAAAAATAGACATCGGGAACGGTGTTGGCTTTTGGAACACCATGCCGACACGAGCGCGTAGCAAATTGACATCGACCGACTTGTCTAAGATATTTTGCCCATCAAGGATNATTTGNCCATCCGCGCGCATGTTGGGATACAAATCATACATGCGGTTAAAGGTGCGCAGCAGGGTTGATTTACCGCAGCCTGATGGCCCGATAAACGCGGTCACTTTGCGATCTGGAATGTCGATAGAGATGTTTTTTAGTGCATGAAAATCACCGTAATGGAAGTTTAAATCACGGATTTGCATTTTCGCTGCTGGCGTTNCTTCTTCTGTTGTGCTGCTGGCACCTGCCTGCGTCTGTGTGTTGGCTTGTGTGTTGATAACAGGGGCCGATACAGGTGGCTGGGTGGTTTTTGTGTTCACGGCAGTGCTTTCTTCTGTAAATACGGATTTGGTCTTTGGTGTCTTGATAGCGGTGTCGGTCATGGGAGTATCCTTTTTTTCTGTCTGATATGCGTTTGTGTGGCAATGGCTGAGTCGCGGCCGTGATTAATGACGCTCACGTGCACCGATATAACGGGCGATGACATTGAGCGCAAGCACCGTAAAGGTAATCAATAGCGCCGCTGCCCAAGCCAAAGCATGCCAGTTGTCATAAGGGCTCATGGCAAACTGATAGATGGTGTTTGGCATGTTGCCCATGGCGTTACTCATATCTAAGCTAAAGTATTGGTTGTTCAGCGCTGTAAATAGCAAAGGTGCGGTCTCACCCGTGATACGGGCGAATGCGAGCAGCACCCCTGTGGTCAAGCCTGCACGCGCTGCTTTTACCGTCACGCTTAACACCAGCTTCCACTTAGGCGTACCAAGCGCATACGCCGCTTCGCGTAAGGTATTGGGCACGAGCAGCAGCATGTTTTCAGTAGTACGCACTACTACAGGAATCACGATAAGTGCCAAAGCGCACGCCCCTGCCCAACCTGAAAAGCTGCCGCCTTTTACCATCAAGGCATAGACGAATAGACCAATCACGATAGAGGGTGCCGACAGCAAAATGTCATTTAAAAAACGAATGACTTGACCTAGCTTGTTGCCGTCTGAAAATTCCGCCAAATAAATACCCGCCAACATGCCAATCGGCGCACCGATAAACAAACCGCTACTGGCAATCATAATTGAACCCACGATGGCGTTTCGCAAACCACCCTCTGTCATCGGCGGCGGCGTNTCTGCGGTAAATACTGGCATCTCAATCAAGCCGCTCATGCCTTCGATACCGAGCGTGACCAAAATCCAAAGCAGCCAAAACAAACCAAAGACCATGGCAAAAGACGCAAAGCCCAGTCCGACCTTGTTCCACATACGGCGGCGGCGGTATAAGCCGCGGTCAATCTTTTGCGCGGGCGGGGTTGAGACAGGTGACACAGCAGTCAAGCTAGACATGCACATATTCCTTTTGATTCATCGGTCGCTGGATTGACCGTTCATACAACATAACGCTTATTAAAAGTAGTAAACCGTGCGCGCCGACTTAGTGTCCTGCGCGCTTGTCCATATTGCGTAGCATCAAGCGCGAGATACTCAGTACCACGAAAGTAATCATAAATAGAATCAAGCCAAGGTGTAGCAGTGACGCCAAGTGCAGTGGGTCAGAGGCTTCGGCAAATTCGTTGGCCAGCGCCGAGGTAATCGACACGCCAGAGGCGAACATACTTGGGTTGATGTTAAAGGTATTACCAATCAAGAAGGTCACCGCCATGGTCTCGCCAAGCGCCCGGCCAAGACCTAAGATTACGCCACCAACCACCCCTGTTTTGGTATAAGGCAAGATGATTTTAAACATCACTTCCCATGTGGTCGCGCCCATACCGTAGGCTGATTCTTTGAGCAAATTGGGCACCACTGAGAACACATCACGCATGGTCGCGGCGATAAAGGGAATAATCATAATCGCCAAAACAAGCGCGGCGGTAAACAGACCAATACCCATCGGCGCACCGACGAACAGCTTGCCAATCACAGGCAAATCGCCCAAATGCTCGGTCAGCCACGGCTGGATGTTATTACCAAAAAACGGCGCAAATACGAACAGACCCCACATGCCATAGATGATAGAGGGAATACCCGCGAGCAGCTCAATAGCGATGCCCAAAGGCTTCTTTAAAAAGGTTGGGCACAGCTCAGTCAAAAAGATGGCAATACCAAAGCTAATAGGCACTGCAATCACAATCGCCATAATCGAGGTCATCACCGTACCGTAAATCGGTGCCAGCGCCCCGTACTCGCCTGCGACAGGATCCCAGTTGTTGCTGGTATAAAAGTCAAAGCCAAAGGTTTGCATACTTGGCCATGCACCAACAATCAAGGAGACCAAAATTGCCCCTAAGCTCAGCAGCACAAACACCGCCGCTGCTTTGGTGGTATTTACAAAGACAGCATCCCAGCGCTTTTGTTTTGCCAATTGTGTTTGCAGATTGTGCCCTGCCATAGTCACCTCAACGTTGCTCTCATTACTCGAATAAATGCGCTAAATACAAGCGATGCAACGACGCCTGCGATCCGCCCCTCGGCTTGGTTACAGACGTCATGCGTTAACGGTTCTTACTGTGGGGTATAGACAGGGTTGCCATCTTTATCAACCACTTGTTTCCAGCTGTCTTTAAACAGTGCCACAGCAGTATCTGAGAATGGCACGTAGTCCAAATCTGTAGCTGCCGCGTCGCCTTGGTCGTACGCCCAGTTAAAGAAGTTCAGCACGCCTGCCACTTGTTTTGGATCTTGTGGCTGCTTGTGAACCAAGATAAAGGTCGCCGCAGCGATTGGCCATGCTTGTTCAGTTTCTGAGTTGGTAATGACTTTATAGAAGCCTTCTTGCTGAGACCAATCGATGTCGCCTGCAGCAGCAAAGCTGTCGATTGACGGCTGTACAAAGTTACCCGCTGCGTTTTTCAAGGTCGCGTGTGACATGTTGTTTTGCTTCGCGTACGCGTATTCCACATAGCCGATAGAGTTTTGCATACGGTTCACGTAGCTTGCCACACCTTCGTTGCCTTTACCTGCCGCGCCGCGGTCAGAGGTTGGCCACTTAACGGTTTTGTCCACACCGACACTGCTTTGCCACTCTGGTGATACTTTTGCCAAGTAGTCCGTGAAGTTAAAGGTCGTGCCTGAGCCGTCTGAACGGAATACAGTAGTAATTGGGCTGTCTGGTAGCGTCAAGTCTGGGTTTAGCGCTTTGATTGCCGCGTCATTCCACTTGCTGATGTTGCCAAGATAGATGTCTGCCAATACTTTACCGTCAAGCTTTAGTGCGCCAGGCTCGATGCCTTCGATGTTCACGACAGGAACCACGCCACCGATAACGGTTGGGAACTGAATCAAGCCTTCTTTTTCTAGCTCTTCTGGCGTCATTGGCGCATCCGATGCCCCAAAATCAACCGTACCTGCAGTGATTTGCTTGATGCCGCCTGATGAGCCGATAGACTGATAGTTCACTTGGCCTTTGGTCGCTGCATTGTAGTCCGCTGACCACTTAGCGTAGATAGGTTGCGGAAAAGAAGCACCTGCGCCGGTGATATTCATCGACACGTTTTCAGCTGATGCGGCATTAGCGCTCTGAGTAGAGGCCGCGCTCGATTGGGCTGAAGCAGTTGATTCAGTGCTTGAGTTACTATCGGCAGATCTATTGCAAGCGGTTAAACTTAGAGTGCTTATGATGGCGACAGCCATAAATGAATAACGCATTGTTTCTCCTAAAGTTCACTATTTGTCATTATTGAGCAATTATAATTAACACTTCCGCTACTGCGGTATTGCTACTTGTGTTTTTCGACAACCTGTCTTGGCGGTTGATGAGCACATTATGCCGAGCAAATATGACAGTTTGATGACATAGAGTGTTTTTATGAATAAAGATCGCCTCAAAAAAATATGTCACGCTTCATTCTTATGAGGTTGGCAGGGATAGATTTATTTGAGAGCGGTTTGGCGATAGGATTACTGTCATTAAACTGTCATAATTATTGTTTTTAATGGACAGACGCTAATCAGTACTTATCGACTTTTTATTTCCTATTAGTACGTTAAAAAACAAGGCTGTAGTATGCACAACGAGCAAATTTTGATTGTTGATGATGAACCTGCAATTCGTGAGATGGTGATGATGACGCTAGAGATGGCAGGCTTTGAGAGTTTGCAGGCGGCCGATATCTCAGAGGCTCATCAGCAAGTCGTTGATCACAGGCCTGCGCTAATTTTGCTAGATTGGATGTTGCCAGGAGATAAGAGCGGCGTTGATTTTTGCCGTATGCTAAAAAATGATGAGATGCTCGCTGAGATACCCGTCATTATGCTGACTGCCAAAAGCGAAGAGGATAGCAAAGTACACGGGCTCGATGCTGGCGCTGATGACTATATGACCAAACCTTTCTCCACCCGAGAATTGATATCTAGGATCAAGGCGGTACTACGTCGTAGTAGTGCACTCAGTAGTGATAGACCTATCGAAATAGGTGCACTGAGCCTAAACCCCAAAAGCCAGCGAGTGACAGCGAATGATCAGGTTATCGATTTAGGTCCTACAGAGTATCGTTTATTGGCGTTTTTTATGAGCCATCCAGAGCGCGCTTATACCCGCACCCAGCTGCTAGATCAGGTCTGGGGCGGCAATGTCTATATCGAAGATCGCACGATTGATGTGCACATCCGGCGTTTACGCAAATTACTACAGCCTTATGGTTGCAGTGCCTTGATTCAAACGGTTCGCGGTACCGGTTATCGGTTTTCGAGTCTGGTTGAATAACGCTATCGATTTTGAAAAATAGCCCATTATTTACAAGGCAGCTTACGAGGCAGGAAACCAGCGTTAAGAACATTCAGTGCTCAGAGGCATAAATATTTAGAATATTGAGTACTGAGAAGCATAAGTACTGAGGATATTTGGTGCTAAGAATAGTCAGTGCTAATAATAAGTGCTAAGCATCATACTGGTAATAAAAAAGAGAGAAACACATGATAACGCCAAGGGACATTGAGCAACAGGACATCGAGCAAAATTCTAACGATCAGCTTCAAAAAATCAGAAGTGCCTTACGCGCATTGCGAGATGCGGTTATCTTGCTCAATGGTGACGATGGTTTGGAGTGGTGGAATCAGGCCGCCGAAGATTTATTATTGCTACAGTCAGCGGACCATGGCAAAAGTATTTTTGACTTTATTGACGTTCCTGAGTTCCGGCAATATTATCAGACTATGACGATACCCAATGATGGTGTCCATATAGCGTCATGGCGCGATCCCAATCGATATTTAAAATGTGAGCTTACGCCTTTTGGCGACGAGAAGTTACTTATCATTTATGATGTAACTCGTTTACAGCACTTAGAACANATGCGCCGNGACTTNGTGGCNAATGTCTCNCATGANNTGCGAACNCCANTNACCGTANTGATGGGCTNTCTNGANAANTTNTCNGATCANNNNGANATGCCGCNGCNNTGGCGACGCGGTTTTGAGCTTATGACGCAGCAGACTGCGCGGATGAATAGAGTCGTTAACGATCTATTATTGCTGTCTCGGATTGAGATTGAAGAGACCCATGAGCTACATTATATCGATATGACCAAGCTGCTCACGCATGTCTATGATGATGCGCAGGCTTACAACCAAGGATATGGCCATACGCTGCATTTACAGATAGATACCTATGATGGTCTTTACGGCTCGGAGATGTATTTGAACAGTGCGTTATCCAATTTGGTGATTAATGCGATTAAATACACGCCAAAAGCAGGTAATATCGTCATCAGTTGGACTAAGACATCAGATGGCTGCCAGTTTGCAGTCACCGATGATGGGCTTGGTATTGCTCCAGAGCATGTCGCCCGATTGACTGAGCGCTTCTATCGAGTGGATAGCGGGCGCAGTCGCGCTACGGGCGGCACGGGATTGGGACTGGCGATTGTCAAGCACGTGCTCTATCAGTACGACACCACTTTGCAGATTGAGTCGGTAGAAGGGAAGGGCTCAACCTTTAGCGCCAACTTCCCAGCTGATCATGTCAGGGCGGCTCCTGTTGCTAGATAGTAGCAGTCCAATGAACTCCTTTTACCTTTTGTGCCTGATAGTCCGTAGCGTTAACGCTGGCTCAGTGCTTGACACTGTCATACTGAGTAGCCATAAGTTAGCAGCCGTAAGCTAGTTGCCCTGTTGTATCGGTGCTTGCTAATCGTGTGTACCGCGAATAGGGTAATCATTTTCACGAATGAATGATAAGCCATTAGCAAGCATTTCAAGCTCAGGTCTGGCAAACGGAGCATTTGAGATATCAATGATTTGAATCTCGCCTTTAGCATTAATGACAAATACACCAGGCTCAGCAAAAGGATGATCGGTCTCTTTTTCTGAACGCGGATCTGAGATATAAAGCCCAAGCTCATTCATCTGCTCAACGCTCAAACCATAAGCTATTGGGAAATTGATATCCTCTAACTCTTCTAAGTGTTCCTGTAACTGCTGTTTACTATCGCCTGATATCGCGAGAATATCCACGCCTGCATTAGCAAATGATGATTTAACTTTTTCTAATTGATTCAGGTATTTAGTACAGATCGGGCAATGTTTACCGCGATAAAACACCACCAACTTCCAGTCATAGCCGTTTTCAGGCTTGCCTAATCAAGTCATCTCGCCACCGAGCATTGGTACTTGTATATCAGGAAATTGACTGCCGGCGCGAAGTTTTTGCGGGTTGTTCGATTGCATAGTTCTATCCTTTATAGTTGATGTTGAAGGGAGTTATTTAAGTTAAAGATTTAGCTGTTAAACTTAGATTTAACGCTTAGTAAATTAATCATTGTTTTTTATAACGAATAAGGTTGGCATAAGTCTGTGTTAGGCTTGATGTAGATAGTATAGCGGTGCATGCATNAGCTGAGGATATGGCAACCTCTATAGAAAGTTTGCGAAATAATGCATTTGCTGATTAAGCTGTGCTATTTATCTGTAATATAAGGAAAAAATATGCGTATCACTGCCAATTTTGATGCCGGTAACATCGAGGTTATAAGTTTAGAGAACAAACAAGATATCCAACTGTCCATACGACCGGACGCTGGTGGCGAGTTTTTTCAGTGGTTTAACTTTCGCCTGTCAGGTGAGATTGGCGACCATTATGTTCTTAATATCATGAATGCAGGAGAGGCGTCTTATGTTAAGGGCTGGGAGAATTACCAAGCGGTCGCTTCCTACGATCGCGAAGATTGGTTTCGTCTGCCCACTACCTACAAAGACGGCAAGTTGAGCATAACTGTGGATATGGCTTATGACAATATACAAATTGNTTATTTTGCGCCATACAGCTATGAGCGCCATCAAGATTTATTAGCGACGGTACAAATGCACCCGNTAGCAANTTTAGAGCATTTGGGTGAAACGCTTGATAANCGCGACTTGACCTTAGTAAAAATAGGTAATGGCNATAGCAGTAGTGATGTAAATAAACGCAGNATTTGGATNATTGCGCGCCAGCATCCGGGCGAAACGATGGCCGAATGGCTANTTGAAGGACTGCTGTACAGCCTACTCGATGAGGACAATGCCACGGCTAAACAGCTGTTAGAAAAAGCGAATGTCTATATCGTGCCAAATATGAACCCAGATGGCAGTGTGCGCGGACATCTACGTACTAACGCTGCAGGGGCTAATCTAAACCGTGAGTGGTCAAATCCAAGTCTGGAGAGAAGCCCTGAGGTCTTTCACGTCATCAACAAAATGGAGGCCACAGGTGTAGATTTGTTTTATGATGTGCATGGTGATGAAGCGCTACCTTATGTGTTTTTGGCAGGCTCTCAAGGGGCACCAAGTTATAGTGAGCGCCTCGCACATTTGCGTGATAGATTCACCGAGGTATTGAAACTCGCTAGCGCTGACTTTCAGTCGGAATATGGTTATGAGATTGATGCACCGGGCACAGCGAACATGACAGTTGCCACTAATTGGGTAGCGGAGCATTTTGACTGTCTGGCCAATACTTTAGAGATGCCGTTTAAGGATAATGATAATGTGCCTGATGCCGATACAGGTTGGTCGCCTGAGCGTTCTATGAAACTGGGAGAAGCCTCATTACTTGCTATGTTAGCGGTCATTGATGATTTACGGTAGCTTGATGGCTAATGTCTAAAACCTTTTTTAACGCTTAAAATAATCGTTAAGTAGATACGGGTAATACTATCTCAACCACGAGCCCTGTGACACCATCTTCACGATTGCGCGCGCTAATCTGTCCTTTATGCGCGGCAATAATCGCCTGGGCAATAGCCAGTCCAAGCCCGTAACCGTCTTCTTTTTTACTGGTTTTATTAGCAATGCTGTTAGCAGTAGGGCTTGTTGGGCGTTGTCTGGACGCATCTAGGCGTACAAAAGGCTGAAATATACGCTCTAGGTTATCATTATCTATGCCTGCTCCTTGATCTATAATGCTTATTTTTANTGTCGATGTTTGATGTGTAAGCTTAATAGTTTCAATCTTAGATGAGACGATAGAATGTGAGTTTGAATGGATAAAGGCATTACGAATCACATTTTCAAAAGCGCTATGCAGTTGCTCTCGATTACCGATTATAAGGTATGAAAGCTCATCATCACTACTATTGTCCTTATTTCTCAAACATTGCCATTCAACGTGCTTGTCATAAAACTCAAAACTCACGTCCTGACCAATCTCATCAAGGAGCATTGCTATATCTATCGACTCGCAGTCCTCAGGGCGCGCCACATAGCGCTGCATTTGCAGTGATTGAATATGAATAATTTGTCCAATCAGCTCATTCATTCGAGTGGACTCTTTTTGAATACGGTCAAGATAATGCGTCGCATTGGGTGCATAATCCCGAGTCAGCTCAGTCGCCACTTCAAGACGCGCTAGTGGCGAGCGTAACTCATGAGAGATGTCGCTGAGCATCTGCTTACGAGACATCTCGCTATCAGCCAGTCTATTAGACAAACCTGCAACATCTTTTGCGAGTATGCCAAGCTCATCATCTCCTAACTGTGATAAGTCATCCCCAGCTAGATAATNTCCTTCGCTCATACGGTGTACTTTAAGTTGAACGAGGCGAATCCGTTTGGACAAAGTGCGACTAAACCAATAACATGNCAAAACACTAAAAAGTAAAATGTTGGTCAAAAGCTTNCTTGAGCTTGGCGCTCGCGAGCAGGCGGCATTACAGAAAGTCGAGAAACTATTGGCTGGCATGGAGTCGCGTTTTGCTGAATGTTTTGTAGAGGCACAGCGTTTAGGGGAGCTTGATGCTGAGCTTGATCCGCTAAGGTTAGCACGTCGATTGCAGGCAGAAGTCATGGGTTTGCGAGCCTTCGCGCAGCGTGATGTTGATAGTGCCGCGGTACGTGCACTGGCTGAAGATATGGCTTTCTCAATAGAGGGGCTACGTAACGATAAGTCTGNAGGCTAGTTCANTATCGTTCGTTCAGTAATAAGGTCGACTCAAAGCTTATATTTTGAGTCGACCTTCTATTGTACTTATCAGCATTCANGATTTAGCTTCTAAACGTTTGAGAGTATGGTAACCGCCGTAGATACGAGTCACGATAGTGATAGCACAGGCTGCAGCAAAGATACTGGCTAAGAGCACAAAGTGCTGTGGCCAAATACAAAAGGCAATAAATAAAGCTATGGTTTCAGTACCTTCGGTGAGTCCATTTAAATAATAAAAGCTCTTGTATTTAAACTGCGGCTTGTCGAGTTCAAACTTCTCAGCGGCTATGGCAAAGGCCAAAAAGCTAGAGCCAGTACCGATAAAGGCAGCAAGCAATAGCGCTCCGGCAATGACGTTTTGCTTAGGATCAGCGAAGATAAAGCCAAGCGGAATAGCGGCATAAAATAAAAAGTCGAGGGTAATATCTAAGTAGCCACCAGCGCTTGTGCTTTGGTTGGCATAACGAGCAAGAGCGCCATCTAAGCCATCAAAAACACGGTTGAGTATAATCGCAACCATAGCTGATAAGCCAGTAGTGGTAGCGCTACTATGCCAATAAGAAACCCAGCTAGCGTCAATTGGTCAGCCGTGATGCCGCGCTTATGTAAGGTGGCGGCTATCGGCGTTAGTGTTGGTTTTATGATAGGCGTTAGGTATTTATCTTCAACGGCGTCTGCCGCCCACTGTATATAAGCATTTACCTGCGGATCACCGCCCCAAGCATGAAAATAAACGTCTTGGTTTTTGCCGCGCTCGTACAGTTGCTCCCAAGACGACTGTACGTTACGACCTGCTGCGCTGCTAGTCGTCGAGACGCTACTAGCAGAGATACCTAGACAAAAGCTAAGCGCGATAGCGTAACTACTATAGCGACTATATTGACGGAGTGTCTGAAAGGTCGGTGAAGCTAGCAAAGCGTTCATTACGTGCATTTGAGGTTTCATTATCGTTTTATATTTTTAGCGGGTCTATACTTTTAGCAGGTCTATATTTTTAGTGGGGCTGCTCATATAAATCACTAACCTCGGCGCCACGTATGGTACTTCTCAAGTAAGTTTAATACTTTTTCGGGCGCATGATTGCGTTTCCATTCACCTGCGGCATATTTATTAGCTTCCGCCCAAGTAGGGTACATATGAATGGTGCCAAGTATTTTATTTAACCCTAAACCATGCTTCATAGCCAGTATAAACTCAGGCATGATGTCTCCGGCATGTTCAGCAACAATGGTGACGCCTAATATCTTATCTTTGCCTGCTGGGGTGATAACTTTGATAAAGCCTTGGTTCGCGCTTTCTGTTAGCGCACGATCTAAGTCTGCAAAGTCATAGCGAGTCACTTCAAAGTCGATACCTTTATCGATTGCCTCTTGCTCATTTAGACCGACTCGCGCCACTTCTGGATCAATAAAGGTTGTCCAAGGAATAACGCGGTAATCTACTTTGAATTTTTTGAGCTGCCCAAACAAGCCATTGACTGCCGCATACCACGCTTGATGAGAGGCAACATGGGTGAATTGATAAGGACCTGCGACATCGCCTGCCGCATAGATGTTAGGGTAGAGGGTTTCTAGATAGTCGTCAGTGCTTATGGTGCGTTCGGTCTCGATACCCAAAGCTTCAAGTCCATAACCCTCTAAGCGGGCGCTACGACCTACAGCGCAGATTAATTGGTCATATTCAATAGCGGTTTCTTGCTGATCTGTATGATCACCATGGGCCTCAACGATGATATATTTTTTACCATTACGTATCTCACAGCGTGTCGCTTGCCTTGAAGTTAAGACCGTGACACCACTGTTAATGAGCGCTTGCTGGGCAAATTCTGAAACTTCACTATCTTCTTTTTTCATCAGGCGTTCGCCTCGCTCTATCTGCGTCACATTAGAGCCTAAGCGCGCAAAGGCTTGTGCCAGCTCTGAGCCAATAGGGCCGCCGCCAAGGACGACCAACTTTTTGGGAGTTTCCTCAAGCTCAGCAAATGTATTCCAAAGCGTGTCGCTAGTCACATAACCCGTTTCCTCTAAACCTGGTAAGTCTGGTATAAACGGGCGCGCGCCAGTTGCGATAACAATGGAGCGTGCGGTGAGTCTTTGAGTGCCACCCTCATTCAGCGTGATCTCGACCGTCCATGGATCGATGAGTTTGGCATAGCCTTTGAGGACTTCGACACCCAGNTCAGTATAACGCTCGACACTATCGTTTGGGGCGATATCTGCGATGATCTTATGCACGCGGCTCATGACATTTTTGAATAAGAAGGTTGGCTGGGCATTATCGAGGCCGTAGCGCTCNCCATTGCGCATTTGCTCGGCAACTTTNGCACTTTTGATTAAAGNTTTACTGGGCACACAGCCATAGTTCAGGCAGTCGCCGCCCATCTCACCTGCTTCGATGAGGGTGACTTTGGCCTTAACTGTGGCCGCAATATAGCTGGTCACGAGTCCACCAGCCCCAGCGCCAATCACAATCATATTACGATCGAACGTTTTGGGCTTAGTATAGTTTTTATAGANGCGGCGTTTTTTTAGTAGATTGAGTATGCCCTTAGCGATCAATGGAAAAAACCCAAGTAGCGCAAATGAGGCTATNAAGTCGAACGATAAAATGCCAGATAAGCTCGTAATTTGNGCCANTTGGGTACCGGCATTNACGAAGACAAAGGTCCCTGCGAGCATACCGAGTTGACTGACCCAATAAAAAGTTCGAGCCTTGATCGCNGTGACGCCCATTAACAGATTGATCAAGAAGAAGGGGAATATCGGCACTAAGCGTAGAGTAAATAAATAAAACCCCCCTTCTTTTTCTACACCAGCATCAATAGCGGCCAAGCGTTCGGGGAAGCGCTGTTTGATAGAGTCTCGTAATAAATAACGCGAGGTCAAAAAAGCCAATGTCGCCCCAATACTTGAGGCAAAAGAGGCGATAAGCAGACCTTGNANCAACCCAAATAATGCACCAGCAGCCAAAGTCATAATCGCCGCGCCAGGTAAGGATAAGGCGGTAACAACNATATANGCTAAAAAAAAGCCACCAATGACCAACCAAGGCGTCTGTGCTTGGTATTGATTGAACTGAGCCATNGAGCCCTTTAGACCTTCAAGCGTCAACAACTCATTGAGGTCAAAGTAAAAAAAGCCGAGGGCTAACACCAATACGGCTACTATTAAAACTATCTTTTTGATCATGGGACATCCAGCTAAATAATAAGGCAAAAGGGGTCTGTAAGTAACAGTGNAAATAGCAGGTTCTGTTCTTTTATTTATGGTTATCGGTTACCGCTTCAATNTGAGCGGGCAAGCCTTTTTTATCTAAACTAAAAGTATCCCAATCGCTGAGTGAGAAAGTGAACGCTCAAATATAGCTATATTTACTTTTTTGGGAGCGCCTCTTTTTTTCCAGAATGGTGAATACTTCAAAGTATTTAANAAAGACTNNCGCTTAGTCATGATAGGGGGGTCGGAGGGTTTTAGGTAATGCGAGGTTGGCTCTAAATACAGTGNTTGGTGCGCCCACNNNGACTCGAACNCNGATCGATCGCTTAGGAGGCAACTGCTCTATCCTGTTGAGCTATAGGCGCATTTCAAAGCATTATTGTAAAAAANTGGCGTGATAAAATCAATCTTAACCTTCTAGTGAATAGAAAGAGAGATTTATTAAAAANAGNGACTTGTCATTAGCTATTGGTTATAGAATCAGTGACGATCTCAGTGTCTTCTACTGCCGTTTTACCATTTGAAGTCGGGTTGAATAAGTCGTCTACACTATTTTGATAGCCATCAATATTGTCGAATTCATGCTGTCTTAGAATGTCTTGCCCAGTGCTTGAAATAAGGAAGTTGCGGAAGTTGATAGCGAGTGGTTTATCACTGAGTATGACGCCTTCAACGGTTTGCGACTCTCTCATCGCATAACCGAACGGGTTGAGCGTTCGGGCCTCCTTGTTCTCGGTTGTTGTTTGAGACTCTGGGTTTTTGACATCAGTCACTAAGCTGGTTTTTGTTGATGGTGCATTAACGATGTTATTTTTTACATTACTATTAAGCTCATCTTCTAATAACGCTAATAACGAATCAGATAACTTATCATCGGCAATGACTAAGTCAGTAGGATGAGTATTGTCCAAAATTAACAGGTCAGTAGCTGGCACGTAATTGGTTAATACTTGCATATGCGGATAACGCGCCTCGAAGCTAACGATTACATCGTCTAAAGGTACTTGCAGAGGCTGCTGCGCTTGAATATATAGCGTATTGGCAGCGGCATCGTTTTTGACAGCGTCGCTATCTTCTTCTGATTCGCCCTGTAATGATTTGACGTCTTCACGGCTCAAAATCGGTAAGGGATCGATATTTTTACTATTGTTCAGCCATAACCATGATATAACCCCGACAATAATAAGAAGCAATAACAGTATTATCCCTGCAAGTAGTAGCTTGTAGTCTCTCATAAAATATGGCTCTTATAATAAGGTGTTTTATCGCACTTACGACACTAGTTGTCGCAAGCTATGATGGATTTGACTCATTTTGAAATACTATACTGGTAAATCAGAGATATCAGTGGCACACTTAAGCGTTACCTCACTCATAAGACAACTATTAAGGTAACAAGCTCGCCACCTAAAGCGGCTGTGCGCCATATCTTAACAGAAATAAAAAGCGGCCACGACTACAATACTTATCTTTTATCTCGCTATTACCTCATCTTGTCTTTTACTCGAATCAGATCGCTATCTATGTTTAAAATTATTCAATCGCATCGTACTGAGCATTTAGTTGCAGAGCTACTCACCGATTATCAATCGAAAAACCAGCCAGTCTTTGCTGAGTTTATCGTTATCGTGCCTTCAATGGTATTAGGCGACTGGCTCGATAAATCTATTGCTAGCCAAGCGGGTATTAGTACGTTAGTGACGACGACCTTTTGGGGCCAGTATCAGTGGACTTTGATGCAAAAGGTGTTAGCGCGTCATAATGAGTATCTGCTCGCGCATAATCCTGAAGCGTCAACCTTGAATGTGCCTGAAGTGGCGGTATTGTCGCCCACAGTAATGCAGTGGCGTCTGTTTGGGTATTTGACGTACTATCAAGAGCCGATTGTCAAAGATGACAAGCATCCAGTGCACTCGCTGCTAGCACCGCTAATCGAGAAGCCGCAAGAGGGCAGCATCCCTGATAAAGCGCAGCAAGATGTGCGTATTTGGCAGCTGGCAAGTGATTTGGCGCGAGTGTTTAATCGCTACTTAACCCACCGTGAGGACTGGCTAGCGCTTTGGTCCCAGAACAAGTTATTAGATGTCGATAAGCTGATAGCTGACAAAGATGCTTTGTCGCTGCGTTTTGATCAGTATGCTCGCGCCACCCCTGATTGGCTAGTTGCACATTATGTTGAGTTAGAAGTCGCTCAGCGTTTTTTATGGCTACACTTGTTTGCTGATGTGCACCAGCACCGCGTTGAGATTGAAAATACCTTTTGGTCAGCTCTTGAGCATAATAAGGCGAATGAGCGTGAACCGTTACCTGCTGTGCTACGCATATTTACCATTCAGCAACTGCCGCAGACGGAGCTTGACTTCTTGCAACGCTTGTCGAAATACATGGATATCACCCTGCTGCACTACAATCCCTCAAAGCTATTTTGGGCGGATATCGTCGATAAGTCTTGGCTGCAGCGCCAGCAGATTATTAACCCCGAAAGTGTGTTCTTACGCGATTATGGTCATAGTTTGCTGTCGCGTTTGGGTAAGCAGTCGCGTGATACTTTCGCTATGCTGGCGAATTTATCAGGCAATGAGCAATATGAAGAAGACTTAGTAGAATGGCACGATAATTTCGATACGAGCGCTGAGGGTCTCATGGTTCATGCTTATAGCAGTGAGGAATGGACTATTGAAGCAGATAGTGCACAAAATAATTCGAGTTTACTCAGGCGTTTGCAAAATGATGTATTGATGCTCGATGAGCAAGCGACCCAGCAAGCAACCGCTGTGCAAGTCTCGCAAGCAGTCAATGAGCAAATAGAGCTAAGTTTTGAGCAAGAAGTACAGTGGTTTGATGATGAGGCATTAGAGAACAAGCGCTTTGACAAACAGCGATACTGGGAGATGTCGGCTCAAGATAATAGCCTAAGCATTCATTCTTGCCATAATTTGCAGCGCCAGTTAGAGGTTCTGCGTATTATGATTGGGCGCTGGCTTAACGAGCCGATCAGAGCG
>FUFK010042949.1_pt1 | contig 19972 bp, 30 predicted proteins | sample 1021851 | NCBI WGS metagenome assembly FUFK01 (sample SAMEA51879418, study PRJEB19060) | metagenome
GTGTGAGTAGTTCCAGATAGTGCAACAGAACCAACCCCAGACAAAACCCTGTCAATAATATCAAAATTAGTATTAAGTGTGCCACCCCATTGACCTTCCTGATCACCTGCAGCTGGTTTTTCAAGTCCATTATTTACAGTAAAACTACTACTCATTTATCCTTCCAATGCTGCTACTCTTGTTTCTAAAGCCTCAATTTTTGCTATGGCTTCTTGTAAAGCTGCCGTGAGTAAAGGAACAAGTTTTGATTGATCCATACCTTGTGGATCTATATTACCACTACTATCTACTGCGTCTTTTTCACCAACTACTGCATTTGGAACTACAGCTTTAACTTCGTGCGCTAAAAATCCATCTACTGTTTGACTTGAATTTGCTTTAAAATTAAATCTTTTAGGTGCAAGTTTTTTTAAACGTGTGATACCATCGCTCATGTCCACTATATTTTCTTTTAATCTATAGTCAGAAGTTGTGTTAAAAGCTGTTTGTGATGCGTCTGATGATATACTTCCTACAGTCTGCCCAGTGCCTCTAGCACGAAAAGCCATAAAATTTATAGTTCCACCACCTACACCTACAGATGAACTTAAAATTATATGGTTTGTACTAGTATCTATAAAAAGATTTGCTCCAGAAGCCTCCGTGTTTCCTGAATTGCCTAAATACATTCTTAGTGCATTAACTTGTTTCCACAGTCTATTNGTATTAGCACNTANANCATTCAAAATATCATTTCCATNAACGCTTTTATTAGTGCCACCNACTCCTAATTCAAAATTAGCATCAGCAACTGGAAAAACTGCGTTTTCTGTGCCTTCTCCTGAAACAGTAAAAACATCAGTAGTGGTGCCACCATTCGTTGAAGCAAAAATTATTTTACCATCTTCTGAGTCATCAGTTACATCGGTAATTTGAGATTTAATTCTACCCATAATAACTTGTTCGGTAGCATCGTTTTCTTGTTTAAATTCAATTACTCCACCTAAATCATTATTTGCACCAACAGCTCCTACTCTACTTTTATCTAACACTAAAGTTGGACCTTGGGCAGCACTATTGGTGGTTGAACTTACGGTAGTTGTTGTTCCTGTAACATTTAGACCATCTCCGTCTACTATAGCAGCACCACCTGCCATACCACCAATTTCAACTTGTCCAGCTTCTGAACCATCTGCGGCAGTTGTAAGTTTAGCTTTTATTTTACCAATCGTAGTTTCATTTCCACCAGCATCATTCATTAAAAAATCAATCTGTCCACCAATATCATTATCAGCAGCGGTTCCTGAACCTCTAGTTCTTTTTAAATTTAATATTGGAGCAGCATTTGCGTTATCCGCAGCAGAAACTAAACTAGTGGTGGTTCCTGCTATATTCATACCATCTACTACAGCGCCAGCTACCATGCTTCCTAAATTAATTTGTCCGGCTTCTGAACCATCAGTAATAGTGGTTATCTGCGAATTAACTCTACCTATAACAACCTGTTCGTTAGCATCGTTTTCTTGATGAAATTCAATCTGACCACCTATGTCATTTGCTGCAGGACTATCACTCGTTCTATTAAGAATTACTTTAGGAGCAGCATTTTCATCCGCTGCGTTTGAATCTACTTGTAGTGTGGTAGCATTTGTACCACTAGCTAGTGTTACACCTGTATCAGCTACATGAGTTAAAGTTACATCAGCATCAGCGCCAAAATTAATTGTGCCAGTATCTTTACCTATAAATAAATCAGGAATAGATAAATCCTGTAAAGCATCAATTACAGCAGCACCTGAACCTGCGCCATCTGAATATACTACTTTAGTTTGTCCATTACCTATGGTTACATNTNNTCCAGANCCTTGCGATATANNTATATTTTGTGAACCACTAGTAGCATTTTCTATAAACCAAAGTTTACTAACCGTATTGGGTCCGATGGTAATTGTACACTCCGAATCTAGTGTACCCGTATATTTTAAAAATATAGACCTACCGGGGTCAGTAGAACCATCAGCTATTGTAGTGGTATGTGTATTAGCATTAGTTGTTATGGCTTCAGTGCCAAAGCTAAATGCTTCTGCTATTAATTCTAAATTAGTATTAGTGGTTTGCCCCCATGTGGTTGACTGCTCACCATCTCCTATTTCTTCAAGTCTTAAATCATTTACAAACGTACTTGCCATTGTATTATCCTATGCTGCTATATCTTTCCAATTTATTGATTGTGAGTCATTTACTGCAGAATATGTTACTGACTGCGAGTCATCTACTGCAGAATATGTTATTGATTGTGAATCGTTTATGGTGGACCAAGTAATTGTCTGTGAATCATTCACCACAGAATATGTTACTGATTGCGAATCATCTACTAATCCCCAAACTAAAACTCCCTGTATTGCTCCTGTAGCCGCAACACCTGTAACAACTGCGTTTGCATCAATACTAACTGTTACATTACCTACAGAACTAGTGCCAGCTAATCCGGTGACATTTACAGTCATGTCAAGTTTTATGCTAACATCGCCAACTTGCCCTGTTCCGTTTACGCCTGTTACGCTTACAACAAAATCAAAATTAACAGTAACTGAGCCAACAGCTCCCGTGCTTGAAACACCAGTAGTGTTTACAGTTATACCTGTTCCTTCAACAACGGTAACGGAACCAACAACTCCTGTGCCTAAAACACCAGTGGCACTTACAGTTATACCTGTTCCTTCAACAACGGTGACAGAACCAACAGCAGAAGTACCAACTACTCCTGTAACACTAACAGATGTGTCGGTTTGTCCGTAAGGACCACTATTCCAACCACCTCTTCCGTAACCTGTTAAAACACTCACTGTATTTAAGCTATCCGTATAATTGCATTACTTGCATTAGCTGCAGGAAAAGAAACGGTAAAGTCTCCCGAACTAGATGCTTTATCACCACCAAAATCTAAAACTAATACCGAAGTATCCCCAGAAGTATCTTCGTTAAATATTAAAGCACCTCTAGCTGTAATAGTGCTACTAGAAAAAGTAGTGTCAGCAAAATCAGTGATTGCTGTAGTGCCATCTAAACTAGGATCTATTCTAGTTAAAGTATTACCTTTTGCTGAATAGCCCGTGCCACTAACCTCATTACTTGTAGTGTATGCTGTAGTGCTTGCACCTAAACTAGCACTAGAGGTATATAGGGCTAACTTAAATGTATCACCACCACTATTTAAAAAATTATGTTTGCCTTCTAATAATTCTTTTTTAAAAGAACTACACATTGCTTGTGAAATTGCCATATTAAATATCCCTTATGTTTTTAGCTATGTCAGCATGTCCTTGTTGTTCTAAAATTACTTTTATTGTTGACCGTTCACTTTGCTTTACCTTATGAAAATAATCTATTAATAGCGCTTTTATGTGGTCTCTATACGCAATCGCTTGTTCTCGTAAAGGCATAGGTGTATCCGCAGATATAGCTACAATTCTTTGTACTGCTAATTCTGCCCACTCTTCTGCATCCATACCTCTATTTTTTGTGGTAACTACGGTTGGAGTGCCTATGTTTGCTTCTACATTTATATTAAACAACTGCTCTTCTTCCTTGTCCTGCTCTATAAGTATCGTTACGATTTCTGTATTCTGCTAATTGTTTCAACATTAGCAACGCTTCATCATATCTTTTTTGATATGCCGCCATTACATCAGGCTCACCTTTTTCAAAAGTATAAGCCTCTAAAATACTACCGTATAATAATACTGAGTCAAAATTATCTCCTAGCCAACTTGTGCCACTAGATGCAACTGTAATTGATTCAGGGTAATAATAGTAATGTAGTTCTACTGTATAATTAGCATCAGGTGTTGGTCCTAATATTAAAGTAGTGTCATCAAACAAACCGTAATATTTAGGTAATGCTTTATTTGAAGCTGCTAATGGGTAGGCTTCTCGTATAAAGTTAACATCCTTATTGATTACATAATTATAATTACTACTACCGTCTAACACAGCAAGAGAAAACGTATCTAGCCAATCGTCTGGTAAAGTTAAATACTGATTATCTGCTGTTAAAGACCCAGTTACATTCTTACGTAAATTTGCTATTTGAACTGTATTAAATATTCGCTGTTCTGCCTGTGTGATAAACACATTAATATCAGTCGTAGTAAACTCATTTTCTACATATGATTGTATAGCTGTTTTTAAACTTGCATAATTCATAATTATTAATCTGAATTTTTACTAAATCCAGTTCCCTTAGTTGCTGCTCCAGTGCCACGAGCTTTTTGTGTTTGCGTGTTAGGCATATTATTAGGGTATCCGTACATGTTAGGAACCGGAACAGGTTTTGGTTGTTCTGATTCTGTTTTTACATTTGGTTCTTTCATATTAGACTCCTATGATGTTGTAACTGTAACTGAACCTATTTGCCCAGTTGCTTTTAAATCATTTGGTGTTAACCCACCGTTATCGTTAAATCCTACTGGTGAAAAACCCCATTGAAAAACTCTACTGCCAACATTAGTTGCAGAACTTTCAAAAGAATTATCTGGTCGTGGATTTCTTACAGCTTGAGGATCATCTACAGGATAGATACCTATAAAGTTTTGTGGATGATCTGGTTCATAGCAAGTAGGGCATACTAAGATATTTGTTTTTTTAGCACGAATAAATATCTCTTTTAGCTGTCTTAATTTGTATCTAAACCCACATCTATCACACTCTGCAATAGTATATTTAGCTGATGCAAATTTTTGAGCCATGCTAACTCACATAATATATCTGCGGTGTTATTAATAATGATGCTTTATCACGATCTTCATCTGAAGCAAGCAACCAAGCCTCATCATACATTTGTTTTAAAACAGGTACACGTTGCTCAGAACCCGGTATCTTCATAGATAAATAATATGCTAAACCTGCAACCATACAGGGTAAAAATCTAAATGGTATGTCCATCGTATTAAATCCCTCTCCAGCATCTAAAATTCTACGTAATCTATAATATACAAGCGTATATGTAGTAGAACTATCAGGAACCGGAAAGAAAGTAACAGTAGGGTTTTGAACACCGCTTGATTCAGTAGCCCCACTTTTACGATCTATATATACCTGAGTTGGTCTACCTGTTGAATTTTTGTTGGGTATAGCAGCATAACTAGAAACAGATATCCTAGTTAGAACGAGGTCAGACTGTGTTGTGCCTGACCCTGTTCTAATAAAATGCTCTATAAGATCCACTGTATCAACTGGAAGATTATAAGTTGAAGTGCCTGATGTTAAGGCTTGAGTTCCTTCTTCTACCGTCCATAGATTAATACCTCTATTTGCCCATTCAGCAAAAAGTAAATTTAATGAACGCCTTGCTGTTTTTAAATCATAGCCTGACCTAAGTTCAGAACCAGCTCTTTCAAAAGCCTCTTCCACCACTTCTGTTAGGTCTAAATTAAATGTCGCTGTAGATGAAGTAGTCATTTATATTACCTATACCATCCTGCCTCTAGTCTTACCCTTCCTAGCTATACCATCTATAGAAGATTTTTTCATAGCTACTTTTTTAGTGGTTTTTACCTGACCACCTTTTTTCATACCAACTTTTTTGGTAGCACCCATCATACCACCACCTCTTTTACCAGCGACCTTTTTGGTAGTACCCATCATACCACCACCCATTTTCTTTTCTATCATGCCGCCGCCACGCATTTTCTTCATCATACCACCGCCACGCATTTTCTTCATCATACCACCGCCACGCACAGCAACAACTTTTTTCAACTCTTTATCAACTTTTTTTGAAGGATCTCCTTTAAACAAACCTTTAAGAGTTTTAAAAATATCTGTTCTACCTTTTGGCTTTCTTTTTGTTACGCTACTACCTTTANCACGACCTTGATCTCCGACAAGTCCTGCTTTTCTAGCTTCTTTTAACCCCATAGCTTCGAAAGGTCTACCTCCAGTAAGCCCTTCTTCTCTAGCTTTTCTTAGTCCTACAGTTTTTTTACGATCGTCTGCTGTTTGCACACTAAACTTTTTACCTTGAAAAGTAAAAGTAGCGGGACCAGTATCAGCTAAAAATTTTCTTCTTGCTGTAGCAAAAGCCTTACCAAAATCTGACGTTCCTGCCTTCTTTTTTGCTGTTGTACTTGCTGTTGTTTTTGAAGCAGGTTTCTCCTGCATTTTTCTTTTTTCAGCTCTATTTTTTTGCATTCTTCTTTTTAAAGCCATTTTTAACTCCTACGCATGAAATGCTGTCATATTTGTAAATGTAGCTGCTGTATATTGTATATACACACCATCAGGAAACACCACACCATCATCAGGCACAGTAATATCTCTTGATACCGTAGCCGAAGCTACTGTACCTAGTTTCATTAAAGCTGTTCCTGCTGGAGAAGCATTTGTAAAATTAATAACTCCTGCTGTTGCTGAATTAACAATAAATGCACCTTGTAGTCGTGAACGCCCTGCAAAAATTACATCGCCTGCAGCAGAACTCATACCTATAGATACATTAGCTGCAGGTTGTGCTGATGCTTCAGCAGCCGTTACAGTTCTAAAGTATTTAGTTCCCGCTGTAGTAGTAGCAGACCCCGGTAATGTAATAACTTCTGTTTGAGCATCCCCATTAACATCTGTCCCAGTTATNGTAACTGTTTTACCATTATCTCCAGTACCTGCTGTAGTGCATGTAATAATTCTACCAGCACTAAAAGTAGCAACTCCACCAGAAGTATCTGTGCCACCTATAGTGAAAGAAGTGTTAGGTCGTTCAGCAGCCGACACAGAGACATTATCAGCAGCGTTGTCATCTGCAGTAAAAAATACCGCTATCACATCTGACTGTGCCATATTTTACCTCACTATTTTTCTTTGATGATACCTTGTAAAACTAAAGCCTTATACTCTGCACTTCCTTTAGGTGGAAGATTTGCAGGTTTAGGTTTAGCCGCTGTCTTTTTAGGAGCAGCTTTTTGTTTCTTTTCAACCATCGTTTACTCCTTATCGGTTTTGAACCGTCATTAAGTAGTCAACAGTCATTGACTTAGTTCCTGTAGCGGAACCAGACAATTCCATTGCGCCAATAGTTAAATTTTCATCATCGGGTAAATTATCAGTGTGTGTAGCTACTAGATTTCTATTTACAAAAAACTCTACTTTACTAGTGCCGTGAACATGAAATCCAAGTGTTACGTAAGTGCCACTTACAATATCTACTCCAGAATCNGTTGTTGTAGCTGTTCCATCTTTTTCAGTAACACAATCAATATTGCTATCACCATCATCTATCTGAAACACTATTCTGTCTGCTGCGGTTAACATAGCTTCTGGGTTAGTAGCAAAGTTAACTGTTAAACCAACACAGACATCCATTGCATCACCTTCTGCATCAGTAATAAATAGTTTTGTTTCAAACCAAATATCACGAGTAGAAGATAGAGCATATATTTCATTACCTTGAATAGAAGCGCCATCGTTATCAGTAGTTGCTTGAGAAGTTAAAACTACCGCACCATTTTCAACATCTGCACCTATTGCAGTTGTAGCTGAACTATCTTTAATTAAAGTCCAGTCATTTGTAGTGTCAAGAGCAACGCCAGTAAAGTCATCCATGTACGTAACGTAGTCAGGATTATTTGAAGCAGGTAAATTTAAAAACCACTCTCTAGTTTTCTGAGTTCCTGCGTGTAGGATTGGACCAGTAAAATGTACTGCCATTATATTTCCTCCTTACCAAAGGTTTCGCCCTAGAGTCTTGGTAAGCGTCTGCTGGGACAGTCGCTAGGGCTAATTATTCCCAGATAAAGTAAAAGGGGTACATAGTACCCCCTCCACAATTTATATTAGGACGATCCGGGGCTTCCGAATATACCTAATGGATCAGATACGCCAAAGGAGTATCTTTCACGAGCCTTATACCGGACGTTTCCAGTATCAAAGTCTCCATCCATGCTTGTAGTCATAGGTGTACGAACAAAATGTTTTAATCCATTTGGAATATCCGTAGTTAAAAACCAAGCATTTGTATCAGTCAAATAATGGTTTATAGAATATCCTTCTGGAATAACACCCATAGTTCTAATCGCATTGATGTCATTATCCGCTGTTGCCACTCTATTTTCTGTTTGCAATAAACGTGTTGCAACAAANTGTAAGTCAGCAGGGATAATTAGTTTTCTAGGTTTTGCAGCAATTAACAAACCACGCTCATCAGTCCAGTTAGAGATTTGAATAACTGATGCTTCCAAAGAAGTTTCATTTAAGTCAGATCCCACAGTTGGTCTGTTAGAGTTTGTGCCACCTGAAACTAATGGGTGTGCAGTATTACAAAGTGTAACACCATCCCCATAAGTAAAATCAGTATTAAACGCATTGTTTAATATATTTGCAGCTTTAGTTTGTTTTGTATAAGCCATTGCTCTAGCCAATGCTTTAGTATATCGAGCTGATAAAGAATCATAGAGGTTATCCTCCATTGCTTCTTCAGTAATCGAAAACCCCATTGCAATGGTTTCATGGTTATATCTTGCAGCAAATGCTTCTTGAGCGTTGTCAAAAGTTATCGCTTCACCTTCTTGTTTTACAGGCGCTGCTGAAAAACCAGATAGCTTGGCTTCTTCTTCAAACGATCGTTCTGAAGTTTCTTGCTCAAAAATTTGTTGATGTTCCTCACCGTATTGAGCGTACTCAAGCCCAAAAAGAGCATTAAGTCCCGGCAAGAGTTCTTTTAATAATTGCGCTCTACTTATAGCCATTTACTTAATCCTCCTTACAGACCAGTAGCTACATGATAAGCGTGTCCACCTTTTTGGATATTACTATCTTCATAAGGTGCGTTCCACTTAACAATAACTTCTGTAAAATTACCACTTGAGTCCGCTGTTTCTTCAACAACGTCCACAATACGCATTGGTAAAGTTAATGTAGTAGCAATACCGTTAATGGCAACTTTAGAGTTACCTGTAACCGTACTACCTGCATTTTGTACTAATGCAGCATTACTACCAATAGACGTATACCCTGTGCCAGCTATCGTTGTACCAGAAGATACAACAGCAACTTTATACAGCGTATTAGGATCATCAACTACATAAGCCTTGATGTCAGATGCCACTGTATTAGCAGGGTAGAATTGTTTAAAAGTTTTAGTGTTTGTATTAGGGTCTGTAAAAGTACAACCCATAAATACACCGATTACGCCAGTAGTAGCAGTCGTGCTAGTACCTGTATCTTTTTCAAGAGTTCCGTCTGCTACTCTTTTAACAACGTCCCCAAAAAAGATATTGGTGTTATAGTTCGAAGCTATAGTTATCTGGCGTGTTGAACCCGCATATGGTGTTCCGCCAATTAAATTAATTGGTATTAATCCATATGGGGCATCTACAGTTGGATAAGCCATTTGTAAAATTCCTCACTTAACAGAAAGTTAAAACCGTGCGCTATTTCCCGTTGCCTGTTCCAAAAGTAACCTTAGTAGATTTATTTTTAAAAAGAGGCATACGAGGGTCATCTTCACGCATGTAGTTATTATCGACAGACTCTGTATTTTGCCGTGTTCGTTGGGCAACATACTCATCTCTCTGTTGAGTAAGCTCTTCGTCAGTTTTGCAGAGAAGCAGCCCACCTATCTCTATCGCATCGTTAAATTGACTGTTGGGGTCAGGCATAGTAAATGCTTCGGGATGTTCCGATGCTTTTACAGGTTCCCATCCTTCTCTAAACTTAGAGGATACATTCTGGGCATCACGTTGTCCCATACTGCTTACACGGATAAAACGATACGATTTTCCCGGTTCCTGATCTATGTTTGGTAACAATTCAGGGGGAGACCATTTTTTAGGTCGTTTATCTGTGTTACGGGAAGAATGTTCCCTAGTAGTGCGAGTTCGCCCTTCTGTTTTTTTATCTTCCACGTTATACCTCCAACTTTAATTTTTCACGAACATATTGTTCGGGGGAAAGACCTAACCTTTTAGCCAGTCTAACTTCCGAGTTTGTAAGCACAACTCTTTTAGAGCTAGTGCTACGTTTCGCAGGAGAAACTACAGTTTTTTGTGCCTGTTCTCCACTTCCGTTTGTAGAAGNTGTTCCCTCTGCTTCCTGCTCAAACCTTTCAGGAAATCTTTGCCGCATTTCTTTGTCAATGGCAGCATAATATTCATCTGAAGTTGGGTCAACACCTTGATTCACTAATGTCTCATGTGTGCCAAACGCCAGACTTGTCATCGCACGATCTATTCCCCACCAACTTTTATTGCGTTCTTGCCACGCTAACGCCTTTGCATCTGCTTGGGGCGCTTGTTGATAGTTAACAGATGTTTCTGATTCTTTATTTACACTATCTTCTTGTGTTTGTAAAGCCTCTTCTGAATATCTAGGTACATATTCTTCTGCTTTTGCCATGTTTAATTTAGCTGTAGCTAATTTTTCACTAGCTTCTGCAACTAAATCTGCATCGCCTGCATCATAGGCTTCTTTAAATGTTTTCTTTGCTAGAGCTAATTCATGCTCTGCGCTGCTTTTAGAGTTGTCCATTAAGACTTTTTCACCTTGAGTTAGGTGTTGTCTTAACAATTTGTTCTCTTCAAGTGCCTGTTTTGCTAGTTTAGCAGCATGATCTCGTTCTTTAATTGCTGCTTCTTTAGCTCTTCTTTCGTCATTCCAGACCTTTTTTAGCTGTTTTCCTTTCTCTTTTGTATACTCATCAAGCTCATCTTTCTCAAGATTTTCTACAATTTCCTCTGGCATAGACTCCCTACCCTTATCTTCTTCGGGAACATCGTCTACAATTTCTATTTCAAACTCACTGTTTTCCTCCTGTTTGGCAGGAGCTTCTTGCTGCGGTGCATCAATTACAGTTTCGTTTGTTTCAGTTTCTTCTAATGCTGTTTGTGGCATTTACGTATCCTCTTGATTTTATTAAAGTTATTGTCTTTGAATACCCCTCGGATCTTCTACTACTGCTTCTACAGAATCATCATTAATAATTCTGAAAGCCTTGCCGTGAATGTGTAAGCGAGTACCTGTATGAGGTCTCACCAGAATAAAGTCTCCTTTTTTACACCACGGACCTGTGGGAAACTTGTTAGTATCCCCGTAACAATCTGGTCCTAACTCTACGACAAATAGTACGGTGGCTAGTATTTCTTCGGTTTTTTGTGTTTCACTAGCTTTTAATAGTCCGCTGTCAAATTTTTCCTCTATATCAGGAACTGCACATAGAATGTGATAGCCTTGTGGTTGAGGTAATTGTGTTGCTTTTTTGTCGTCTATACTTTTGATATTTGTTGTTTTAGTCATCTTCATTAAACCTTTTTTGTAGATCTTCAAGATATTCTTTTATGGAATTTAATCCACTTACCACACCGCATACATATTTGTATTCAGCATAATCCTGAATACTACCACTACTTAGCTTTTGAAGTAAATTATTATGTTTAATATTAATCTCTTCAAGTACCAGATCATAAGCATCCATTATACTTGTTCTCCCGATCCTGCGTCTTTAGTTAAAGAAGCGCCTAGTTTTGTACCCTCTAATAACTGTTTAACCTGTAGTTCTTCATCACTTTTTGCAGCATCCGCCAAAAGTCTAGCCGCAGTTTGTTTTTCCTGAGACTGAATACGAGCCGCTTCAAGTTCTACTGTGGCTTGGTCTTTAACTGTCTTGCGTTGAATTTCAGCTTCTTTTAGCTGTAGTTCTTTCTGCTGCATTTGTACAACTGGGTCTTGTGCTTGTTGCGCTGCTTGTTCTTGCGCCGCCTGTCCCTGACTTTGTTGTAGTAATTGCTCAGATGCGTCTGCAACCAAACGTGAAAGTTGCACTTCCACATCTTCTGGTAGTTGTTCATCCAACGGTGGTAATGGTACACCTAACTGCTCTTCTAGTCTAATTCTATACAAGAACGCCACATGTTCCGCTATATGTGCCTGTATAGCTGCCTGCATCTGTGGAGCTTGTGGATTATTTTCTAATATTTTAAGAATTAATGGATCTTGAATAGCGTTAGTGTGAACTCTAATGTGTGCTTCATGATCCTGATAACTAAATGCTTTAACAGGTTTACTGTTTANTATATCCATATTNTCAGAAACAGGGTTAGTTGGTTTNTGTTCTTCTTCAGAAGGAATTAACTTCTGCACATTTTCTATACCAATAGTTTCTAACATTTGTTTGTGTAATTCAGGTATGTCATATATTTGCGGTGCAGATGCAGCTAACTGCATGACTGTCTGATACTGCACCACCTTTTGCGCCATAGTTGATGAATTAGGATTAGCAACAGGTACAATCTCTACCATATCGTAATCAGCTTTCTTAACTTGTTTTGTACCTTTATCAGGTTCGTAACTATAACTACTTGAAGTATCTTCTTTAATAATTTTTGCTAACAACTGAAACTCTTGTTTCATTGCCGCATAAACACGAGACTGCACCGCCGACATTACTTTTAATGTGCGTTCTAAAATTGCAAGCGTAGTACCAACTGGAGACTGTGATGACATGTCACTAATTTTTAAATCAGCAATAGATGCAAACCGTCTACCTTCTTCAACAATGCTTTGCATTAATTGAAATAGAACCTGACTTGGTTCTTTGTATGGTAGTGGCATAATGTTTTCTTTTAATGAACCACTAGGAATATCTACGTCACGAAACTCTGCTGGTTGAATAGGTGTATCATCACCTTTAACTCGCATACCTTTAGTTTTAAAACCACCGGGTAAGTTAGCTAAAGTTCCTGCATCAACTAACTGTCTAATTAAAGATGTGCCTGACTTAGCAAAAGAACCTAACAAATGTACTAAACCAAAAGCATAAAAACCAAAACCGGGTATGTAAGGATAATGCACAAAATGTTGTCGTTTTATTTTTCTAGGATCATCTTCCATCCAGTTGCGTCTTATAGCTAATACAACATTAGAAGTTTTTTCTATGGTTATAATGTAAGGTAATCCGATACCTGTTTCTTTACCTTTGTCATCTTTATCCTCATACCCTTCAAGATCGATATTTACATGGAACTCAAGAATCTTATAACGATCATCAGAAGTAGCACTAAACCCCATATTTTCTGCTATTTTCTTTTCAATATCATCTAAGTATCCACCTTCAGGTTTTTCTAACTCTACATCTCTATAAAAGCCAGCTACCTGCAGTTTGCGTACATCATTTTCTGATTGACGCATAACATGTGTTACCCGCTCCGCATCATCTAAACTACTAGCGCCATACGGCACTACCATATCTTCAGCGGGTACATAAATAGAAGCGGGTCTGCCTGTGTTGTTATCATAATATACTTTTTTAAAAGCGTTACCCGCTAAACCTAACCCCCATAACATGCGCTCATGTTCAGCCCTATATTCAGGCATTTTTTCCTGTATATAGTAATTCATGTTATCTGCCACATTAACTGCAGCAGCTTTGTTTTCAGGGGTTTCTTTACCAATAATTTTTGTTTTTACTGGACCACCTGCAGGTAAAGTCTCCATCACAGTTTCTGATTGGAACTTAACCAACGCTTCAGATAATAATGGGTGGTATACACCACAGCATCCTGACCACGGCTCAGTGCGTTCTTCTATTTTTAAACCAAGCAACTCCATGCCATCCGCATAAGTTTGAAGCCAGTCTTTACGAGAACTTAAATCACCTTCAAAATCTTCCATCAACATGCTGGATATTTCATTAAGTTGATCTTCATCTATATCCTCTGCGAGGTTTTTATAGAATGGATTTTCTTTTTCAGATATTTCTATCTCTACAACTCTGGTTAACTCACCTTCCGGCATAGCATCAAATTCTATAACCGTGCTTAAGTCCTCTTCCATTTCCTCTTCTAGTTCAGAAACAGGTCTGCCGTCAGGAAGAACAATCTCTAAATCAGGTGCATTACTTTCTGCCATAATTATTACCTACGTTTTGTTTTTTTCTTAGCAACTTTTTTCTTAACAACTTTTTTCTTCATAGCTTTTTTCTTAGTTACTTTTTTCTTAGCTACTTTATTTTTTATAAGACCCCCTTTTTTTGCGTACCCCATTTTGTTACGCACTGGTTCAGGCTAGTTTAGCCAGACCGGGATTTTTTTCTACATCAGGACTTCTTTTAGTTTAGCCATAATTACACCTTCTTTCTTTTGTGTTGTCTACGGATAGCTTCTTTACCAAGTCTAGCAATAGCAGCTTGTTTATTTTTACCTTGAACTTTAGCTCTTTGTTCCATGACAGTTAAGATTTGAATTTTTCTCGCAAACGGTTTGTTAACTCTTTTAACTTTTGCCACAGTTGCTCTAGCATCTTCTGGAGTCGCATATTTAATTCGCACAGTATCTTTGGGGTTTTCATCAGTGTATAATCTCCTTCCACTTCCTTTTGGTTTTTTACCTGTACCAACTTTAGGATCTTTTTTCTTAGCCATTAATAATAAGACCCCCTGTTGTTATGATATCTATATGCACGATAAGCTCCTTCATCAAAATCATCAGGCTCATCCATTCTAGTTCTAACNTATCCTCCTTTACGAAAACGCATTAACGCCATCGAAGTTGAGTCTACATAGTCATCATGTTCTCCTGCAGGAAAACTTGCTATCTCTTCTATCACTTCCTCTGCCCAACGGGTAGGAGGGTGCCATACTAAACCTGATGCAAAAATATCAGATACCGCATTTAATCGGGTAATCTTATCGTTCCCTTTAGTCGGTGTAAACTCCTGTACCGGAATACCCATAGATCGTAATTCATAAATTAATGGCGCACCACTAGCTTTCTTCTCGATGATAACACTATCTGGTTCCCAATGTTTATACTCTTCCATAACAACTCGTTTAAGTTCAGGGAACTCCATGCGGTCACGAAAAGCATTAAGTAAAATAACATTGGCTATAGGCAAACCTTCTTGTAGTTTAACTCGTCTATCTTCGATGTCGTTGCCTGTTTCTACTGCAGGCTCTCCTGCTTTGAAAAAGACACCCCATACTGTACAGGCGCTATAGTCAGCACGATTGTTTTTTTCAAACGCCGTATCCCATGACATTAAAATAAAGTCACAACTGGGTGGATTCTCTTGTTCCCAACAACGCCACCACTCCCGTTTTACAATAGCACTGACTTCTGATGTGGGGTCTTGTTGATATTGTGCCATCCATTTACTGTGAGGTAGTTCATTACGTAGCAAAGTAAGTTCTTCTAAAGACCAGAACTCTGACCACAAAGCATTACCTGANGGTAAAATAGCAGGAAACTCTATAATCTCCCACTCTTCTCCTTCTCGTTGCATCGCAGATTTTACTACTTGCCCNGTCAAATCACGNTTACTCCANCGNGTCATTACAATAATAATNGCTCCACCGGGTTGTAAACGCTGACGAGGACCAGAAGTATACCAGTCGTGTACCTTGTCATAAATTTCAGGACTATGTTCTGCTAGGGTTGCTTCCTGTTCACTGTGAGGATCGTCAATAATTAACAAATCCGCACCTTTACCTGTAACCGCACCACCTACACCTATCGCAAAATAGTCTCCACCCTTAGATGTATTCCATCTACCAGCAGCTTTTGAGTCTGCCTGTAAGGAAGTGCCGGGAAAAATGTCTTTATATTCCTCTCGTTCGACCAAATTACGTACTTTTCTACCAAAACCCACCGATAATTCTGCGGTATGAGAGGTTTGTATGACTTTTTTATGGGGAAACTTGCCTAAAAACCAAGCTGGTAGCAAATAGGAGGCAAACTCAGACTTAGTATGACGGGGGGGCATATTGATTATAAGTCTTTTGCACTCACCATTTGCTACACGTTCGAAAGCCCGTGCCATTTTGGTATGATGGCGACCGGGAATAAACTCAGCCCACATTTTTTCCACAAAAACTAAAAAATCATCCTTAGTTTTTTCTTTTTGTACTAGATTTTCGTACTCAGACAGCTCTTGTAGCAGTTTTGCCTGTTCTTTTTCAGATAATTTAGGTAAAATTTGCAATAAATTGTCTAAATCTTCCTTTGATAGCTTGGGCGCAAGCGTTTCTGTCTTATTATACGGACGAACATTGTCAGAAGGTGCGTTCATTTCGCTTTTTCCTAAATCGATTATACAGTTGTTCCCGTCTTGCTATGATTTCTGTAGCTTCATAGCCTCCGTGGTCACGATTGTAGTATCCTTTCTGTTTTAATACGTCTGATGTCTGACATAACAGGCTTAATCGCTGCACAAAAACCATCGCATATGTATGATCAACTTCTGGTTCGAAGTTTTCATCATCCAGCAAATCATTACCCCCGTCTGCCGGATGAAANCCCATTACNTANAAGTCCTGATCAGCAAAAAANTTAGCTGATATACACTCATTTAANCCATCAAGNTACATNTGAAACCTGTCTTGGTCCTCATCATAGTCAAAATCAACCACAATAATTAATTCATAGTCATCATCGTACTGAGCTAAAATGGTGTATAACGGTGTAGGATCACCATCATACTTAAACTGGATATTCACTTTGTTATCCATCCACGCTTTTGCCGCATAAGGGCAAGGAGGAAACCCGTTATAGGCAAGGTTTTTCTTCTCTAATGCGTGTGCCGACCAAGCTCGAACCTCTTGTCGGATATTGTTTTCAAGAGTAGTGTCCATTATGACTTATCTCTTTTTCTTTTTTCTAACAATAGTTTTGACATTGGTAGGTTTACCACCAACACCTTGTGGTTTAGCTCGTTTTCTAGCTACCGCACTTTTAATTTGTGATGATGTCATGGTTTTGGCTTTGGCTCGTGGTACACACTTAGGATATTTTCGTTTACTTGTTTTAGTAGATTTCCTACCACAGGCTTGAAACTTACCTTTCTTTTTAGGTGCGCCTATATCTACCCAGTCTCCTTTGGAGCCTTTACCGAACCATGCTGTTAATCCGCCTTTTGGTTTAGCTGCCATTATGCTGTCCTGTATCCACCGCCACGTTTTTTATAAGTTCTAACCAACCAGCCATTAGCGTATGCTGAAGGATAAACATCAAACTTACGTTTTGCTTCTGCTTTTACTCTTGCGTACAAAGCAGGATTAGTTGGTACTGCTTTACCTTTTTTAGCTGATTTCTTTTTCTTACTGGTTGACCTTTTCTTTTTAACCGCCATAACTTCTCCTTTACCATTTAACTTTGTCAGCCCAGAAAGCAGCCGACATTTTTCCTCTAGCTATATTTTTGCGATGACGGGCTTTGAAAGATCTACGTTTTGCTTTCATTCGTTGTGATTCACCTTTCTTTGGTGGACCTGCAGTTCCCCGTAATGTACCAACTTTTTTACCCTGTTGTCCAAACCGTATGGTTTTAATTTTATCNCCTTCTTTAGCTACAACAATATGTGACTTGGTAGGGTGGTTAGGAGTACGTTTAGGTTTGTTATACCCACTTACTCCAGCCCGTGCCAGTCTTGGGTCTTTTTTCTTAGCTGCCATAATGTTTATGTGGTTTTTTACATTGCATTAAACCTGTAACTATAACCCCGGCTATACCACAAAACAATAAAATTAATGCAGCAAAAAACAAATATACTCCCTTAATTATTAAAAAACCTAATTCTTTTGTGTTATTCCAAATCCTCTGTATCATCTGTCTCCTCCTCTTTATGCTCCAATGCAGGGTCTATAACCTCCTCAAACTCTGCATCATGTACCTGTCCCATCAAACGATTAATCTTGTCTTTCAACGCATGTTCTAACGAATCGGTTGTATGGGTTACATTAATTTCCGTTTTCTCGGAAAATAATCCTACATCTGATATCTTGCCTAACAACTCTAATGCCCGTAACTCCTGTTTACTATCACCACAGCTGGATATCTCCAGTAATTTATTGGTTACNTAAGTTCTCATCTGGGCTGCATCTTCGACAACCTTGTGGTCATACTCGGTTAGGATAGTTGCAAGTTTAGATGCTGTATAGGTGTTATACAGCTGGGTATTCGGTATATTTATCTTTTTATTTTTCGTGTCCAGTTTTTTTGCGCCCTTTTCACATATAGCTTTAGCTTCACCCATCTCACTTGAGTCAGCACCAAATGCTTCTTCAAAAATATGCGTGGGGTCCAGCAGTCCAACCGGATCTTCCGCTTCAGGTTGTAGACTAGTTGTTCTAGGTTTTCCTTTACCTGTAGTTCTTTTTGGAGGTTCATATTCTTCTCCTTCCTGCATACCTAGCTCCTTTAGTACAGTGGCGGTGTTAGCAGCAATGCGTACTCCCTCTTTTAGCCCAACTGCCTTTTCTTTTCTAGGATACGATTGCGGTAATGGTGTGTCAAAATCAGGAGTTACTGCTACAACTGAAACATCTTTCAGGTCAGGGGTAGGCTGGTCTACCCACTTGTCAACAATGTTCTGCAGGTCTAATTCCATAATTTTTTGCAAAAATTTTTTTTCAATTAGCTTTTTATAACAAAAGGGGGCTATTTGCAAGTGCGGGGGTAGTAAAAACTTGTAGAAAATTAGTAGGGGGCATACCAAAAAATTGCTGGCTGAATGAGTGGATTAGTATGTATATGGGTAGCGGGACTCCTAATATAGTTTGCGGGGGTGGGGGGTAGCAAAAAATACTTATAGTAATTTATAGTTATAACTTGCGTTAAATAGTTATATCTGTATAATGGTAATCATCGAAGCAATCCTGCTTCGTGTTAACAAACAGGAGAATGATTATGACTGATGCAGAATTTAAACGAAGGATGGCTAATAAACAATGGTTAACTGATGATGATGTTGTAGATAAAAGAACAGAAAAGCTGTTTTGGATATCATCGGATTTATGGTTAGAGGATAGGTTAACACCAGAACAAAAAGAGCTTGTCGAAATACACCGAAAAGAGCGAGCTGATAAACAAAAATAATTTTAACCGGGGAGCTTCGGCTCCCCATAACTTTGGAGATTAGATATGAAATTATATGAAGATAAAAAACATTTACTTCCACGTAAAGACATGGGCTTTCATGACGCTATGACTATTAACGAAGTAATAGAACACCTTAAACGTAAGGATTGTACACACGCAGATATTTCTTTATTTTTTAGCGAGTATGGATTTAGGGAAGGGTTAGTTAATAAAACATACATCGCTTATCAAGTAGTAGACTATTTAGTAAAGTATAATTTAGGAGATTAGATATGAAAAACTCAGAAGTGTTTTTTACTTTGATAGGAATTGATTTAGTTATGTTTGCACATGTATTATTTCAAGATGTAATTATTATGGAGTCATTGTTTTACTTAACATTGATATTCTGGGTATTACTTATTNGTGCAATAGTTTCCTTGTTCAGAGAAGGTGANTTATTTTAAAATAAGTATCTCCTGTACCCTCGGCTACTTCGGTGGTCGGGGGTTTTTTTATGCCTGCATTTCAGAGAACTGGCAAGGAAAGGATTCTGGAAGCCAGATATCGTAGGCGTGTCGGAAAAGCGTAGTTGTAAACGTGTGTGATTGCGTCTATATAAATATAGTTATAACTTGCGTTAAATAGTGATATCTATATAATTAAACTTATCGGGGCAATCGTCTCGTGTAACTTTAATATACAACATGGAGAAGTACATTATGAGTACAACAGAAAAACTTACTGAACTATCAACTAAAATAAAAGATGGTGTCAATAATATTTGTAAAAATTACGTTGCCTTAGAGCAGGAAGCGCAAAAAGGCTTTTATCAAATACTGGTTTTATTTGGGTTTGAAGATCGGAAAGATAAAAATAATTTTGCATTTGAGAAACAACAGTTTCTTTTACTTAGAGAAACTTTCAAAGCTCGAATAATGGATGCATGGTATCCAAAACTAATGAAAGAGCATTCGGGCAATGAGGATGCAGTATTAGAGGAACAATACAAAAAAGCGAATACTGCATGGGATAGCTTTACTCGATATTTGAAAGATTATCAAGAAGTTAATATTTCTTATGTTGGCAAGCGTGAAAAAAGAACTGCGAAAAAGACTGATGCGGATAGGCAAAAGGAAAAAATAATGGATGAGTTT